>OCTW011608236.1_pt1 | contig 72787 bp, 66 predicted proteins | sample 1539671 | NCBI WGS metagenome assembly OCTW01 (sample SAMN02144230, study PRJEB22623) | gut metagenome | biome: sheep rumen | host: Ovis aries | place: New Zealand | reverse complement strand
AAAATCCTGATACTCACAGCATCGGGATTACAAATCCCGATGAACAACGACAAATCCCGATGGTCATAAGAAGGGAAAGTGGAGTGCTGAATAGTTACCCAGCGCGGTAGCCACTCATGCTAGGGGGTGCTGAGAGTTACACCAAGACGTTTCTTGAATAAAAAAAGTTAAAACCAGCAGGCGAATGGCCTTTTTTTATGGTCGTTTCCCAATTTCTTTGTATCTTTACTCTCTGCAAGGGGAGTCCTTGTTTCCAATGGCATACTTCGGGCCTGCCAAAAGGATGATTACTAACTTAAACGATATCATTATGAGTGTAAACAGCATGAAAAAATTATGGGTATGCATGATGATTTTGCTCAGCATGCCTTTTGTTACAGCACAGGCCGATAACTCCTTCGTTGTAGAGGAAATCAACCAGTCAGAACAGTTTGTCACTATTACAGGTACGGGTGTTAGAATGAGATTTGGCCCTGGCCTCAACTATGGTTACTACAAGAATGCCAATGGCACGACGATGAGCCCCAAAAAGGGTACAAAACTCCAGCTTTTGGGGCAAACTGGCGATTGGTATGAGGTGAAATATGGCAATGATGTGGCTTATGTCTTCAAGCAGTATGCCAAACTTTCTGGTACGACTGCCGCTCCGGCTCCGGTCCGTAGCAAGGTGCTGGTCACCGGCACGGGTGTCAGACTGCGTAAAGGTCCCGGTCTCAAATATGATTACCTGAAATGGCAGGATGGAACCATCCGGGGGCCGAAGAAGGGTGACAAGCTGATCTGTACAGGTGAGACAACCGATTGGTATAAAGTGCAATTTGCCAATTCGGAGTATTATCTGTTCAAACAATATGCCAAAAAAGTTCAATAACGTTTATGAGGATTGGGCGCGGGTTTCCGCGCCCTTCATTGATATTTGATAATCATGCGTGTAAGATTGTTGATGGCTATGCTGTCGCTCTCCTTGTCGACGGCTTTCGCTCAGTTTGCGCAGCAGGATGCTGATGCAAAATACGCTACGGACCTATTGAAGAAGGGAACCGTGGCACCCGATTTCAAGATCAAGGACATCAATGGCAAAAGCCAGAAGTTGAGCAAGTTGGTCAAGGGAAAGTATGCCGTGCTTGACTTCTGGGCTTCTTGGTGCCCCGACTGCCGAAAGGATATTCCCAACATCAAGCGGATGTATGAGAAATTCGCGCCAATGGGGGTGCAGTTTGTCGGTATCTCTTTTGATAAGGAACATGACCCATGGAAAAAGGCGGTCGACCAGTATCAGTTGACCTATCCACAGGTCAGCGAACTCAAGACGATGCGCGACTCTGAGGTGGCAAAGGCTTTTGGCGTGAAGTGGATCCCTTCGATGTTGATTCTCGACAAGGAGGGAAAAGTGGTGCTGAGCACTGTTCTGTCGGACAAGTTGGAGCGGACGCTCACTGAGCTCATGGCCAAAGAGTGTCCTGTCGACCTCAAGGGCACTTCTGAACGTGTCACTATCGACGGTGGCAAGGGCACTCTGGCTGCCATTATTCAGAAACCGGTGCTTGCTGCCGGACAGCGATGCCCCATGGTGATGCTGTGCCACGGTTTCTCGGGCAGGAAGGACGGACCGATGTTTGAGCTAATCGCCGATTCTCTGATGCGTCATGGAATAGCAAGCATCCGTTTTGATTTCAACGGACACGGCGAGAGCGAGGGTGATTTCGTCGATATGACCGTCCCCAATGAGATAGAGGATGCCATGAAGGTTTATGAGTATGTGCGTGACCTTCGGTATGTCAGCGATGTGGCTATCGTAGGTCATTCACAAGGAGGGGTGGTAGCTGCCATGACAGCAGGCAAGTTGGATAAGGATGCTTTTCGTGCTGTCGTGTTGATGGCACCAGCCGCTGTGCTCCGCGATGATGCAATCAGAGGAAGTACGATGGGTGCCACTTACGACCCGCTTGATCCTCCCGAGTTCGTACCGCTTCATGGCAACCTGAAATTAGGACGGGAATATATCAAGGCCGCTTTCTCTTTGCCTATCTACGAGACGGCAGCTCATTATCAGGGACCAGCTCTCATCGTCCATGGCACAGCCGACCGTGTGGTGCCTTATACTTATGGTGAGCGTTTTCATCAGATCTGGCCTGGTAGTGAATGGGTATTGCTGGATGCCTTCGACCATGGTTTTGGCCAGAATATCTACCGTGCCACTACCATCGTTTCCGATTTTCTGATTAAAAAACTTCAATAATAATACCTGAAAAATATGAGAAAAACAGTCTTGTTCGCTTTGTTGCTTAGTGCAAGTGGCGTGATGGCCGATGACCAGAACACCATCCGTTACAATCAAGTCGGTTATTTCACCCAACAGGAGAAAGTGTTGATCATCGATCAAGTCAAGCCAAAATCCATCGTTTTGACGGATGGGGATGGGAAAAAAGTAGCTAAACTCCGTCCTTCTCGCACCGCAGTGTCACCGTTTACTGGAAAAACACGTTATGTCGTCGATTTCTCCAAGATATCTGCTCCTGGTGAGTATATGGTCAACGTGGACGGTCAGCAGGCACGGGTGACGGTCAGCGACCATCCCATGAAAGATCTGGCTAAAGCCTCCATTCAAGCATTCTATATGATGCGTTCCGGTATGGAAATCGACCCTTCGTTGGCGGGAAAATTCGCGCGTCCCCTGGGACATCCTGATATCCAGGTGAAGATTCATCCGTCTGCTGCTTCACCTTTGCGGCCAGCTGGGATGGTGATCGCTTCTCCTTACGGATGGTATGATGCGGGCGATTATAATAAGTATATTGTCAATTCTGCCTTCACCATCGGACTGATGCTGGCGGTCTATGAGCAGATCCCTGCGTATTTCTCTTCGCTAAAGCTTGATATTCCTGAGCGTGACAACATGACTCCCGACCTGCTCGATGAGATTATGTATAACCTCAAGTGGATGCTCACCATGCAGGACCCATACGACGGAGGAGTGTATCATAAACTGACAACTCCCGATTTCGAGGGCTTTGTGATGCCGTCAGAATGCCATCAGCAGAGGTATGTCGTGCAGAAATCCGTCACTGCAGCCTTGGATTTCGCCGCTGTCATGGCACAAGCCTCCCGTTTGTTCAAAGGGTCTAAAGACTATCCGGGCATAGATGGTCAAATGCTCAAAGCTGCTGAGGCTGCCTATGCTTGGGCCAATGAGCACCGTGATGCTTTCTATCGGCAAAAGGTGATGAACCAGAAATTCCAACCCGCTGTCAATACAGGCGAATATGGTGATGGAAATGCCAAGGATGAATGGTTCTGGGCTGCCACCCAACTCGCTCTTGCCACTGGCGGACAGCATTATCGTGATGCCGCATTACAGGTAATGCCCGAGAAGTTTGCCGTGCCAGTATGGGGCATGGTCTCAGGACTGGGTATCTACGCTTGGTTGACAGCCGGTGACACCGCCATGGTCGACCGTTGCAAGATGCTACTGAAAGATTTTGCCGACCAGGCTTTGAAAAATACACCGACATCCAATTTCATGTCGCCTTTTGGCGACAAGGCTTCTGACTTTGGATGGGGATGTCTGGCTGAGAAATTCTGCTCTCCAGCTGTGGCACTCCTTTTCGCTGATCAGTTTGTTCAGGGTGACAAATACCTCAAAGATGCGTTGCGTTCCCTCGACTATGTGCTGGGCCGCAATCCATTGGGATATTGTTATGTCACGGGTTTCGGACAGAAGAGTCCCCACAATCCTCATCAGCGATTGTCGTCTGCGGATGGTGTTGATGACCCGATGCCTGGATTATTGGTAGGCGGACCCAATCCGGGACAGCAAGACAAAGGCTCTGGATTGGAATACGCTTCATCGGCTCCCGACGAGTCTTATCTTGATCACACCGCTTCATATGCGTCGAATGAGATCGCCATTAACTGGAATGCATCTCTGATGGCATTGGTCTGCTGGATTGATGCCGTGATGTGATCGGAGGTCATGGAAGTCGTCGCATACAATAAATGGGCGGTTTGAGCCGTTATATGAGTGATGTTTAGGTATTCTTGTCATATATTGAGTACATTGCTTCTGATGGCAATGCTCTTCTCTTGCTCCGACGACGATAGTTTCACTACGTCGTCAGCTAACCGATTGACGTTTTCCCAGGACACAGTATCGTTGGACACGGTGTTCTCGCAAGTGCCCACGGTGACGAAGACATTTTGGGTTTACAACAAATCGGGTGATGGGATCCGATGCAACAGCATCCGGTTGGAGAGGGGCAACCAGACGGGCTTCCGTGTCAATGTCGACGGGTCATACCTGGGAGCTTCCGAGGGTTTCCTGGTGAATAATATCGAAGTGCGCGACCGCGATAGCATCAGGGTCTTTGTGGAACTGACTTCACCAGCCAATAACCGTGTCGAACCGACACTTCTGGAAGACAATCTGGTGTTCACTCTTGAGAGTGGGGTAGAGCAAAAGGTTAATCTCAACGCATGGACGTGGGACGCTCAGCGGATTTCTAACATGGTGATTGACCGCGATTCCACGATCCTCGCCGAGACTCCGGTGATTATTTACGGAGGTATCACAGTGAATGAGGGGGCTGTGCTTACTATTGGCGCAGGCACCACGCTCTATTTCCATGAGAATGCGGGAATCGAGGTGTATGGCTCACTTCATGTGGACGGAGAGGTCGACCGTAACGTGGTGCTTAGAGGCGACCGCATCGACAATATGTTTGACTACCTGCCTTACGACAGGGTCAGCGGACAGTGGAGAGGCATCCATTTCCATGAACCATCCTACGAAAACAGCATCAATTACACGGATATCCATAGCACCTACAATGGCATCGTCTGTGATTCTTCTGATGTCTCGAAACTCAAACTGAGCCTTTACAACTCGGTGGTGCACAACTGTCAGGGTTATGGATTGCTGTCGACTCATGCAGTGGTGGATGTGGTCAACTGCCAGATATCCAACACCCTCAATGATTGCGTGGCGTTTTACGGTGGAGTGGCCAGGATGCTACAGTGCACCTTAGCCCAGTTCTATCCCTACGATGCCAATCGGGGAGCTGCGCTGCGGTTTGCCAATTTCAAGGAAGAGAGGAAATATCCTTTGTATGATTTCAGCTGCATCAACTGCCTTGTGACAGGATATGCCGATGATGTCGTCATGGGAGAAGCCGACTCCACGGTCAACTACAATTATTCCTTCGACCATTGTATGCTGCGCACACCAGCCATTTCCGATACAGTCAGGATGCACGATGTCGTGTGGGAATTGCCAGAGGACACCGTGGGATGCGGATCTAAGCATTTTCGTAAGGTGGACATTGATGACTTGAGCTATGACTTCCGGCTCGACTCGGCGTCGACAGCTATCGGCAAGGCTGTAGTACTAGAGACATTGCCCCTCGACCGCTTGGGCATCCGGCGTGACGAGGAGCCAGATCTGGGCTGCTATGAATATGTGAAACAAACCGGAAAAGAGTAAATAACTAAGCCTATGAAAAATATAGAACTGAAAATCAACGTTGAATATTTGCAGTTGGAGGAGCTTCCTGTAGACGAGCAGGATTTGGTGGCGGCAGCTATTAAGGCGACAGACAATTCCAACGCCAAGTATTCTCATTTCAGGGTGGGAGCGGCACTGTTGCTGACGGATGGATCGGTGGTGATTGGCGCCAACCAGGAGAATGCCGTCTTCCCGCTCGGACTGTGCGCGGAGCGTACTGCGATCTTCGCTGCCCAGGCCCAGCGGCCTGAGATGTCGATGGCGAAACTGGCCATTGCTGCAAGGAATGAAAACGGGTTGATGCATAAGCCTGTCACACCATGTGGTTCCTGCCGGCAGGTGATCCTCGAGATGGAGGAGCGCTATGGACAGCCCATTCGTATTCTGCTCTATGGCACCGATGGTGTCTATGCTGTCAATTCAGTGCGTGATCTCCTGCCACTCTGTTTTGTCGATGACAGCATGAGGTAAGAATCAGTCCTTGATTTCCACCTGCCGTTGAAACAGGTCCTGGATGTTGATGGTATTCGGGACCTCATTCCTAATGGTATCTTTCCCCTGTATGACAGGCTCCTTGAAAGAGTCGGGAAGCGTTCTTGATGTGTCCACACGATTCGGTTCGGCTGGCACGCTGTCGGTCGGGGTTATCAAAGTAGGAAGTTTGATGTCAGGAGAATCCGTCTCTGGTGCAGAGATGTTGGCTTCTCCCTTGCTTTTCTTGAGGTGTTCTTCACACCCTTTCATCATGTGCCCTGTCTGGTGGATACGGGCTTGCATGTCGGGGGTGTCACGGAATGCGATGAACTTATCCAGGGCAGCGTTGTAGCTGTCGTAAGCTTCCTGCCATTGCCTCAAGAACATGTGGCAAAGCCCCAGACGGTAGAGGATATCGCCTTTCTCGTTGTCATAACATACTGTGAGCGCCTTTTCATAATAGGTGATGGCATCCTGGTATTGTTGGAGCTGGAAGTGGCTCTCACCTGCCGCATAATAATAGACCGACCGCTCATGGGGCGCGAAAGATTCCAGTTGCGGAATCGATTTGTCCAGATAGTCGCAGGCTTCTTCATACAGCCATTCGTGATAGAAACAGATTCCCATGAAAGCCTTGTAGCGGGGGTTGAGGGTATACTCCTTGTCGAGTTTCTCAAAGAGCAGTAACGCTTCGTGGTATTTCCCGCTTTGAAAGTATTCGATCGCCATGCCCAAACGGTCACGGTCGAGTGGCTCCTGAGCCATGAAAGGCAAGGCGAGGAGGATAGTGATGAGGATGATCCATGCCGTTTTCCGCATCTAATCGGTATAGAAATCGATGATTTGACGTAAGGCCCTGTCACACACTGGGCAGAACACGGGATTCTCGTTGGTACGCATCCTGCAGTCTTGACACCCGCGGTATACCCCTTTTGTGGCGTAGCCAGCTCCTTCAAACACGCCCACTCTTTTCTCGATGGTCTTGGGATTATCCGAGAGTGGAGTTGGAATGGGGGTGCCGGGTTTGATCAGGTCTTCCCATTTACCATGGAAATCTTTCAGTGTAGTCAAGTTGGGTTCCCATGGCTCCACATCTGGTGGATACATGGGGATCTCCTCAGTGTCATAGGCGTATTCGTCGCCAAGACCAGCGAAACTGTGACCGAATTCATGAACGACGACGGGTTTGAACAGCCGGTGGTGGGTCATGGAAAGGTTGTAGGAGTTGAGAATGCCTCCTCCGCCATATTGATCGGTGTTCACCAGTACGATGATGTGCTCGTATGGGGTGCCGGCCAACAAGTCATGCAGATCTTTGAGATGAAGCGTGGTCAGATAACGCTCGCTGTAGAAAGTGTCGAAATGGGAGTGCAGGGCCGTGTTCTTCCAGATGCCTTTTCGAGGAATGCTGGTGCCGCTGTCTTCCGAGGGCGAGAGAAGTGCGGTGATATGAAAACGGTTGCGCAGCGACTTAAAAGGTTCATGGGCGAAAAGTGCCTCCATGGCCTCCTTGGCATCTTGGAGATAGGTGTCCATCTCCTTTTCCTGATATCCTTCAGCCACGTAAGTGATGTGTATGCACCGTTGAGGATTCTCTGCTTCCTGAAGGGTGACGTAAGGCGTCGTGTTCTCGTATCCGGTTTTTCGGATCAGTATGTCTCCGGGTACGACGGTATGGGTGAGTGTCGCCATCACTTCTTGTCGGTTGTCATACAATTCCACGGTCACGTCGACAGTATCTTTGGGCATCGGGGCGAGAAACACGTTCTGGAACGATTTGCGCACAGTGTGAGCCTCGTCGTAAGAGAGCCACTCCTGAAAGAGGGTGGAGAACGAGTTTCTGTAAATCACTGTATGGCTGGCGTGGTCGCGGAGGATGAGTTGTCCGTTGCCTTTTACGGGTAAATCTGCGAGTCGTCTCCTTTTTCCCCACCAGTGGTCCACTTGGTGAATCTCGTCGACAGAGATTTCTTGGTGCCGTGCGTCACCTGCAAAGATATAATCAATGCGCAGCGTGGCGTCCTGGAAAAACTGGTCGAAATCCTGGGCACTGATATGGCTTGACACCAGCATCATGCCCATGATCAGCATCTGGCGCAATCGGTTTCCGTATGTTCTCATCTTCACTTTTCTATAGGGTTATGGTCTTTTCCGATTTCTCTCATGAGCCGTTGGATGTAAGGACGGTCCCAGTCCTTGGCATGATAGCGTATTCCATCATACTCCAGAAGGTCGATGTCCATCAGGACTTTTCCCTGTTGACGGAGGCTCTTTCGGTCGCCACAGCGACGCTCCGCCTGCTTGAGAAGGGCTGACAACGTGTCCACATCTTCTGTGGTGTATCCAGTGGCAATGCAGTTGTGAAAGGATTGCGTTAAATCACCGATAGGAGCCGTGCATAAAATAGAAGTAGCCCGTAACGCTTCAAGCATCGGCTTCAGCAGAGTCAATGCTTGCAGAATCCTCGCTTCCCCCTCTTCATTGGATCCTAAAGCCAGGATGACGCATTTCCCTTTCATCTACAATTGCGGTTACACCATCTTCTATCCCTGCGGGGATAGATCAGATAAAATAATAGAGGAATGAGGCGATACCCTCAAGGGCAGGCTTTCGCTGTCCTTCTATCTCGATTTTGAAGTCGATTTCTGTCTTGCAGATGCCACGCAGGTTCTGAATGTTATGCAGTTTGGTCACCAAGCGCACACGGCTGCCAGTGACGACGGGCTGTCCGAAGCGCATCTTGTCCATACCGTAGTTGACGAGCATCTTGATGTTGTTCACCTGGATGATCTCGTCCCATAGGTGGGGAAGCAATGACAGGGTGAGGTAACCATGGGCTATAGTGCTTTTATAGGGACTCTCTGTTTTGGCACGCTCGGTATCCACGTGAATCCACTGATGATCGAGTGTGGCGTCAGCAAAGAGATTGATGCGCTCCTGATCGATGGCAAGCCATTCTGAGTGGCCCAGCTCTTCTCCTAAATGAGAAGCAAATTCCTCGTAAGAATTGATAATTAGCATGATTGTTGTTGAATTTGGGTTTTGATGGTGCAAATTTAGGCAAAATTTCCGTTTTTTCCATCCATAAAAGGCAAATATCAGGATTTTTGTCTATATTTGCATGATACAAAGCCGTTTGGCATATTCTCATCAACTAATTCTCTACACTATGAGGCAAATTATCACCCATTTCACCGACGACGATCTTTATAAGTTTTCCATGTGCTGTGCTGTCATCGACAATTATCCCCGGGCGATGGTCAAATACCAGTTCGTAGACCGTAATCATACAGTCTACCCGGAGGGCTTTGCTGATGAACTCAACAGGCAGGTGGCTGCCCTTGAGGGAGTGATGATCACAGCTGAGGAAATCGATTTCATGAAGCGGAAATGCTACTATATACCCAACTGGTTCTATCCTTATCTGAAAGGTTTCCGGTTTGATAGGAATTGGGTGAAGGCCTGGCAGGATGACGAGGGTCACCTGCACCTTGAGATCGAAGGTTATTGGGCCAACACGATTCTGCTGGAAGTGAAGTTGCTGGCCATGATTTCCGAACTTTTTTACGAGATGACTGGACAGACTGGGAAACTCGATTATGAGAAATGCTACGCCAAGGCCTATCATAAAGCCGAACGCTTGTTGGGTGCGGGTTGCTGCTACAGTGACTTCGGTACCCGTCGCAGAGCATCCTTTGCGTCTGAGGACGTGGTGGTAAAAGCCATGAGTGAGTGTCAAAACTCACAGAAATGGCCAGGCACTTTCGTTGGCACAAGCAATGTCTACTTGGCCATGAAATATGATTTGACACCTGTCGGGACGATGGCTCATGAGTTTATCTGCGCCATTGCCGCCATGTACGGACCGCAGATGGCCAATCATATCGCAATGAACTCTTGGCGGCATACGTTCAGGGGAGCTCTTGGCACCTTCCTGTACGACAGTTTCGGATGGGATCTGTTCAGCCTCAACTTCTCAGAAGACTTCGCCAATTTGTTTAAGGGCTTGAGGATTGATAGTGGTGACAATTATGAGCAATTGGGCAAAATCGTGGAGAAATACAAATCGCTGGGTATCGATCCTCGTACCAAACAGGTGATTTTCAGCAATGCGTTGGATACTGACCGTGCCATCAAGATTCATCAGTATGCACAGGACTATTGTCAGCCATCTTTTGGTATCGGCACGCATTTCACCAATGATTTCGAAGGCATCACGCCGATGAATATCGTCATCAAACTCGTAGCAGCCAAGATCACAGAGTCATGGGATTTCTATAACGATACCTGTAAGATCAGCGAGGATAAAGGAAAACATACCGGCAAACCAGATGTGATTCGCCGGTATATGGATATCATTCATTTCAAGGAGGATTGAGGAGCATCAGTATTTGATGCCCAGCCCGTCGAGAATCCCGCGGATTTCATTGCCCACACCGAGTATGCCGTTGATAGCACCGTTCTTGATGCCTTGCACCATGTAGCGGGCACATTGTCCTTCGATCTCTCCGATTTTCCGACGCTCTTCCGGAGTGTAACGGAAGCGTGCCATCTTGTCGCGTAGTTCGGCGAATTCCTTGGCGACATCCTGCCAGTCTTTGATGGTGTAGTAGCTGCTGTTGTCACGCAGGTCGTAGGAGAGATTCTGTAAGTGGCGTATGGCACTCTGCTTGGTGGAGCATGAGCTCAGCATGGTGATACTGAGCAGTGTGATGGCCAGTGTCGTAAAATAAATCCTGATTTTCATAATGTTGATAGTTTGATGTCGTTTTGAAAAATGGTGAAGAGGGACTTACCAACTGCCAGTAGCTCCACCGCCACCTGATGACCCACCGCCATACGATCCACCTTTTCTCTTAGGCGGAACAGGTGTCTCGGGTTCTTCAGTACGCTTTTCTTGCTCTTTCTGCTTTCCTTCCGTAGGAAGATTGGCGGCGGAGGCGGCGTTCTTCACGGGCTTCGTCCATTTATGTTGGTCGTCGAGATAGCCAAACAGCATGCAGAGCACGAGGATGATCAGCATGTTCATGCCCGACTGGCCGTTGAACAGACCTCTCTTTTTCAGTGAGAAGGTTCCCTCGTCTTCTTGAGCGGTCTTCTGCAGATCCAGCACATATTTGCTGAGGGCTTGAGTGAGGCAAAGCATGGCACTGTCGGGTTGTTCGCCCTTCAAATAGGGCTCCAGTTGGGTGCGCCCCAGTTGGCTGCACAACGCATCTGGCAAATCACTTTCCATGTCACGGCTGGGAGCTATGGTATACTTGTGCTGGTCGTAGGCCACCACGATGCAAACACCCTTGCCGGTCTCCGTACTTCCGATTCTGTGTTTGTTCATCAGGTCTACAGCGGTGCGGTAGGAGTCATTGTTAGACAACTTGTGGCAAATCACCACTGCGGTTTTCACTTTGCCGATGGAGTCAAGTTCTTGCAGCATCGTGTTCATTTGGTCCACCGTTTCTTGGCTGAGGATGCTGTCGCTGTTGGTCACGTATTGGTCGGGATCCGATAGGTGCACCATATCGATGTTGTTGATGTTCCATTCCGTAACGGCAGTGGAATCGGTAAGAGCCACTTTCCGCCCCTCACCTGTTGGGGTGGCTACTTGTGAAGGTATGCTCAGCATCGCAGCCTTGCGCTCACGTTCTGTGGCATTCCTATGGATCATCTGGTAAGAACAGCTGAGCATACAGGCCGACAGGATGCAGGTGCACATAAGGGGGTAGAATTTGTTTTCGAAACGTTTGAGCGGGCTCTCCTTGGTCTCATCCTCAGGATCGATGCCGACAAACTTCACTCCGGCTTTTTGGGCCTCCTCGGTGGCTTTCTTAGCTGCGGGCCTCTCTTTCTTCCATTTGTTGGTGAGATACAATGCCACTACAAGAATGGATAGACCGAATACGACAGTAGGATCGAAGGGGTGGACAACAAAAAACAGAATAGGAATCAGCAAGCCAAAAAAAATCCATGGCTTGGCACCCATAAAAATGCCATTCAGGCAACTTTTGAGAAATTTTCCCATATATCCGGTGTCTTTGGTGAATAGTCAAGATGATAATCGGAGAGAGCAAAGGTAATAAAAAGTTTGGATTTGTGACGTGTGGATCGGATATAATTACAAAAAAACCGCCAAATCTCTCGATTTGACGGTGTCTTTTGATTCAGTCCGTTGGAAATTAGGCAGCGGTGCTGTCAGCAGCAGCCTCAACAGCAGCAGCGGCGCTGTCAGCAACTTCCTCAACAGCAGCAGCGGCGCTGTCAGCAACTTCCTCAACAGCAGCAGCGCTGTCAGCAACTTCCTCAACAGCAGCAGCTGTATCCTCAGTAGCTTCCTGAGCGGGTTTGGAGTCTGTACAAGCAGCGAAAGAGATAGCTGCCATTGCTACGAACATAAATACCAATTTCTTCATTTTCTTTGCTTTTTTAAAACTGTAAAATATTCAATTGTTTATTAAAACAGCGCAAAGGTATATATAATTTTTGATTCGCAAATCTTTTTTTTAGTTTTTTTTCTTAGACTTTTGTAACATTTTGACAACAAACTGATAATCAATAAGTTGCAAATGGTTAAGAAAAGTTAAATAATTTGTGTGCCTACACATTTAGCGAGAAAACAGGTTTTTCGGTCAAAAAAAGTTGGCCAACCATCGCCTTTGTCGAGATATTGTTGTACTTTTGCATCATTCACAGTTCGATCTTTTTTATCTGATACGATCAAATGATAGTTTCTTCTGCGTTTCAAGGCAAGAAAGCTGCTTATTATACCCTGGGTTGTAAACTCAATTTCTCTGAGACTTCCACCTTTGGCCGCATGCTTCAGGAATTAGGCATTGTGACGGTCAAGGAGGGTGAGGTCGCTGACGTATGTCTCATCAATACTTGTTCGGTCACTGATGTGGCTGATCATAAATGTCGTCAGGCGATTCATCGGATGGTGAGAAAGCATCCGGGGGCGTTTGTGGTTGTCACAGGGTGCTATGCGCAGTTGGCTCCTCAGACCGTCAGCGAGATGGATGGGGTAGACTTGGTTTTGGGGGCGAATGAGAAGGCCTCTCTGGTGCAGTATCTTTCAGATGCTTGGGGGGGCGAGGCCAAACAGGCTTCTCTGCACAGATACCATGCCACGAAAACCAAGGACATCAAGACCTTTGCTCCGAGTTGTTCCAGGGGCAACCGCACTCGTTTTTTTCTTAAAGTGCAGGATGGCTGTGATTATTTCTGCACGTATTGCGCCATACCTTATGCCCGTGGCTTCAGCCGCAGCACCACCATTGACAATTTGGTCAAGCAGGCACGCCAGGCAGCAGACGAGGGAGGGAAGGAGATCGTGCTGACTGGTGTGAATATCGGTGACTTTGGCAAGAACACAGGTGAGCATTTCATCGATTTGGTGAAGGCGCTTGACCAGATGGAATCGATTTCACGCTATCGTATCAGTAGCTTGGAGCCTGACCTTATCTCCGACGAGTTGATAGAGTATTGCGCCAGGAGCAGGGCATTCATGCCTCATTTCCATATTCCTTTGCAATGTGGCTCTGATGAAGTGCTCAAACTGATGCACCGCCGTTACGACACCGCATTGTTCGCACATAAGATCCAGTTGATCAAGGACCTCATGCCGCATGCCTTCATTGGGGTGGATGTGATCGTGGGCATGAGAGGAGAGACTGACGAGTGCTTTGCTCAGTCGCGAGATTTCCTGGAGTCTTTGGATGTCACGCAATTGCATGTCTTTCCCTATTCCGAAAGACCAGGGACAACCGCTTTGCGTATTCCGCATGTGGTCAGTGAAGTGGAGAAGAAACGGCGTTCGGCGGTGCTGCTTGAGATGTCCGACCGCAAGACCCATGCATTCTATCAGCAGTGGATAGGAAAGGAGGCAGAGGTGCTTTTCGAGAAATCCTCCCGGGGCAGAGCAATGCATGGTTTCACACCTAATTATATACGGGTGGAGCTGGCGGCCGATCAGGCTGACGCCAGTCTCGACAATCAGTTGGTTGACGTGCGGTTGCTGGGGTTCAATCATGACAAGACAGCCTTGATGGCACAAATCATTCAGCGATAGTTAATATGGACAAGGTAGCAGTGGTGATTCTGAACTGGAATGGGAAGAAAATGCTGGAGCATTATCTTTCCTCGGTATTGACTTGTTCTGCTGATGAGGCCGTGGTCTATGTGGCCGACAATGCATCGACAGATGATTCCGTGGCTTATTTGCGCTCTGCGTTTCCCGAAGTACGGTTGATCTTGCTTGATCGCAACTGGGGCTTTGCTGAGGGTTATAATAAGGCCCTGCGACAGGTGGAAGCAGAATATTTCATCTTGCTCAATTCCGATGTCGAAGTCACCCCCCATTGGCTTACGCCACTTGTTGATTTTATGGATCACCATCAGGAAGCAGCGGCATGCCAGCCCAAGTTGCTCTCCGACACCGACCGAAGTGCTTTTGAGTATGCTGGTGCAGCAGGTGGTTTCATCGACCGATTGGGTTATCCGTTTTGCCGGGGAAGAATTTTTGATGTAGTGGAGAAAGACCAAGGACAATATGATGCTACTTGCGAGGTGATGTGGGCAACGGGGGCTTGTCTGATGGTCAGGGCATCGGATTATTTCAGATATGGCGGATTGGACGCCCGCTTCTTCGCACACAATGAGGAAATCGACTTGTGCTGGCGTTTCCGTCTCATGGGGCGGAAGGTCTTTTGCGTCACCGACAGTAAGGTCTACCATCTGGGCGGTGGAACCTTGCCAAAGGGAAATCCCCGGAAAACGTTCCTTAACTTCCGTAACAACCTGACGATGCTTTACAAGAATCTTCCGGAGAAGGAGTTACACAGGGTGATGGTGGAACGCTGGTTCCTCGACTATCTCGCAGCATTACAGACCCTTCTTCTCAATCGGAACTGGGGCGACTGCAAGGCCATTTTCCAAGCCAGGAGAGCATTCAGGAAATGGCTTCCTGATTTTAAGGCCGACAGGGAACGGATTCAACGGGAACGCCTTGTAGAGCGTGTACCCCAACGGATGAGCCTGTCGCTGTTGTGGCAGTATTATGCCCGTCGTAGACGTTCGTTTACGGAATTGCCCGACAGCGAATAGGCTATCGGGCAATTCTCAGTTGTTATTCGCTGTAGAATTACTTCCAAACTTCTTGAATAGCGTTTCCGATGCAGCAGTCAGGCATCTGGATGTGGAGCATGGCGCACACCGTAGCGGCGATGTCGGTCATGTAAGTCGGGGTGTTCGTGCTGCCTTTCTTCACATGCCATCCCATGAAGAGCAAGGGGATATGTGAGTCGTCAGGATTCCATGTGCCGTGCGAAGTGCCTTTATAGTCGGGGCCTACGGTGCCATACATGTGGCTGCCCTGCAGCACGACCATGAGGTCGCCGCTGCGCATGCGGTGATAGCCGTTGATGATACGCTCGCGGAGAAACTGCGGGATGCTCTGGTTGCTGATGTCCTCATAATCCGTCACGTAGGCAAACTGTGGATCTTTTTTCAACCATTTCACTGCTTCAGTTTTCACGGCTTGGAGATCAATCCCTTTGCTGTCGATAAAATCATGGTCGAGGTAGATGCGGCAGTCCATCATTGCCTTGACATATTTCCCCTCTTTACCGAAAACCGTGCTCAGGTGCTTGTCCAGTTCTTTAGCGACGGAAGAGCCGGAATACCCACCTCCGGGCAGTCTGTGGCTGTTGAGGAAATTGCCGTTGTGAACGGCACCGTGGTCAGCGGTCAGGAAAAGCAGGTAGTTGCCACGTCCCACCTCGTTGTCGAGCACACGAAGGAAGTGGGCGAGGTCCTTGTCCAATTGCATATACACGTCGTGGTTCTCCTTGCCACGTGTGCTGTAAGTATGTCCGATGGCATCAGTCGAAGAGATGCTCACGGCGATCATGTCGGTCTGCTCATGCTTGCCCAGCCGCTCGCGTTGCACCACCTCCTCTGCCATCTTGAAAGTCATTGTCACCCCTTTTGTCGAGGTCTTGATGTCAAAGCCCGACTCGGTATGATGATTACGGTTGAAAGTCTCCATCCAACGAGGCAGTTGCTCCATGTAGTAACTGCTGGTGATGAAATGTCCGGCTTTTTCGTCCCACCAATAAGCGGCATCGGCGGCGTGTCCGGCGGGGAGAATAGAAGCCCGGTCCTTGAGTGCCACGCCGATGACTTTTGATTTGAAATCCGTGGCTATTTTCAACTGGTCACCGATGGTGTTGGCCAGCATGTTCCTGGGCGAGCATTTGCCGTAGCGGCTCGCTTTGTCACTGCCCACAGCATATACGGTGGTGTCGGTCACACTGGTCACGTTTTTGCCATTCAGGTAAAAATTGTTGCCGGCAATGCCTGTCAGGGCCGGCACCGAACCTGTATAGGTCGTTGAGTGGCCGATAGCAGTCACGGTGGGTACGTAGTTGATCATCGTGTTCTCGCAGCTGAAGCCGTCCTTCAACAGCCGTTTCAGTCCATCCTCACCATACTGATCATAATAATAATAGAGGTAGTCCCATCGCATTTGGTCTACTACGATGCCCACCACGAGTTTGGGCCTTTCTACTTTTTCTGCCCAGGTCGTCTGGACACAACCAATGAGCAATAGGATGCTCATGAGAATCTTTTTCATGTATGTCGTGTATTGATGATGTTATTTTGCAAAATTATGAAATCTTCAGTGAAATACCAAATATTACGTCTTTTTTGGCGAATAATGCAGTCTGGGCGTCGTTTTTTCGGCACAAATTCAAAAAAAAAGAGGTTTTCTTTGCTGATGTCGTGAAATTGTATTATTTTTGCGTCATAATTGATTGAGGAATAAACACGACTTTGACGATTAGTATTGCTTGATGATAGGGATAATAGCGTCCTTGTCATGCTTTGCGATAACGACGATGGGATTCATACGCCGGTGAGGATACATAGGCGACATGGGTTTCTTTGTTGGGCTTATTCCTCCCCGTACTGCAAGTGTGAAAGTACGGCTATAAGATTATTCTCATAGATTAATTCATATTTTTACTCAACAGGATAATTTGAGTGTTAGTTTCAGGGTATTAAACAAGAAAGAAAATTTTTCAATGCTGATCTTTTAATTCTGTGACACCCAAAAATTCCTCCACCGTGAGGTGCAGGAATTGGCGGGGGTCATTTTTTTTTGCTTTTCGTCGAAAAAAAACCAGCAGCTCGTCGAAAACCATTTCACCACTGTCTTTTTCATCCTTATCTTTGCATCAGAAATAATCATTAACCCCAATATTAACATTTAAAACTATTCATGATGAAAAAGATTTTAGCAGTGATCGCCGTTTGCTTGATGTCTTTCCAGTTTGCAACCGCTCAGGATATCAATGCCGAGAACAATGTTCAGGAGCAGATGCCTCAATTCGTTGGTGGTGACCAAGCACTTGCCGACTGGATTGAAAACAATATCTCCTATCCGATGATGTCGGACCTCAATTTTGTTGCGGGACGGGTTGTCGTCTCCTTCGTCATCGATGAGAATGGATTCGTAGACAACATTCAAGTTGAGGAATCATCTGACCCGATGTTTGCAGATGAGCTCGTCAACCGATTAAGTATGATGCCACAATGGATTCCTGCCATTCAGAATGGAAGAAACGTGAGCGTGAAATTCACCCTTCCTTTCTCCTTCATCGCCTCCTGACTCCCACTTTTCCAGCTTTTCAAGTCACGTTGTTCCTATAAAACCGCAAGGACTCTGTCAAGACAAGTCCTTGCGGTTTCTTTTTGATTTTTCATCTCTCTGACCGTCAGAGCATTATCCTGTGCCTGGATGTCTCGATTAGCCCTTGTCCAAACATGCCGCGACGACTTCGATCTCTACCAAAGCACCTTTCGGCAGCGTTTTCACGGCCACAGCGGAACGGGTGGGATAAGGCATGGTGAAAAACTCCGCATAGACACTGTTCATATCTGCGAAGTCGCCCATATCTGCCATGAAGACAGTGGTCTTAACGATATTGCTCATACCCAGACCGGCCTCTTGCAGGATTGCCTGCACGTTGAGAAGAGATTGGCGTGTCTGTTCCTTGATGCCACCTTCTGGGAATTGACCAGTGCTCGGGTCTATGGGCAGCTGACCTGAGGTGTAAATGAGATTTCCTACTTGGATAGCTTGGCTGTATGGGCCAATTGCGGCTGGGGCATTGGATGTGTTGATGACTTTCATGTTGCTTATTTTTTTTGTGTGATTGGATGTTAGCTTATTGCGTGAATGGCCTCCGATGCTTGTCATTGGCTGCGTGATGCAAATATAGGAAAATATTCTGAATTACAACGATGAATTGTTGTTTTTGCTGTATAAAAGATTTTGGGTGTCTCTTCATGTTGCTCTGGGTGTCTCAGACCTGTTTCGTTTTTGTGCCATTCTGGTAAATCCTGTATCAATTTCTTCATGATTTGTCACCAAATGGTTGCTGCTATTGCCAGTTTGGAAGATTCTGAGTATCTTCGCAAAAAACTTTAAAAACTATATTAATGACTATGTTTAGACGAGCTTCTCTATTGGCTGTCGGACTGGCAGCCGCTTGGGGCGTTTCAGCCCAGAAACCTGTGTCGCCCCCCGCTGGAGGAAAGGCGATCAGTGATGAACTTATCGGCATCTTCTTCGAAGATATCAGCAGTGCCGCCGATGGTGGACTGTATGCTGAACTGATCCAGAACGGATCTTTTGAGTTCAATCCGACCGAGCGTGACGGGTGGGGACCAGGCACCGCCTGGCGGATGATACGGCCCGGGCACTCCCTCGGACATCTCCAACCGCTCTCTGAGAATCCGATTCACCCCAACAACCCGGTTTTCATGCGGCTCTTCATTGAGCGCGTGGGGCATTACTACGATTTCAAGGGATGGACAGGTTTCGGCATCCAGAACGATGGTTTCGACGGTATCTCGGTCAAGGCCGGGGCACAGTATAATTTTTCGGCTTTCCTGCGCAATGTGAAGGGGGAGGCAAAACAAGTACGTGTGGCATTGGTCGAGCCACAGGGGTGGGGGAGAGATCCCAAACTGATTGCGGATGCCGTGATCGATGTCAACTCCTCGGACTGGAAGAAGTATGAAGCGCAGTTGGTGGCAAAGGAGAATGCCGCCAAGGCTTCTTTGCAGATTCTGGCACTTTCCACGGGTACTTTGGATATCGACATGGTATCGCTGATGCCACAGGATACTTATAAGGGCCATGGACTTCGGAAAGACCTGGCCGAGGCACTCGAGGCTCTTCATCCGAAATTCATGCGTTTCCCCGGGGGATGCGTGGTGCATGGTGGCGGCGATGGATTCTGGGATACCTATCGTTGGAAAACGACCGTGGGTCCCAAGGAGCAGCGTCGTGGACTGAAGAACACTTGGGGCTACCATCAGTCGATGGGATTGGGGTATTTCGAGTACTTCCAGTTCTGCGAGGACGTGGGTATGGAACCACTGCCCATCCTCCCTTGTGGTGTCAGTTGCCAGGGAACCAATGGTGGCTGGGGCATGAAAGACCAGGCTCAGGATTGGGTGCCGATGGACCAGATGGACGAATGGGTAGACGAGGCACTTGACTTGATCGAGTGGGCCAATGGTGATGTGAACACCAAATGGGGACGCGTGCGTGCAGAGGCAGGGCATCCCAAACCCTTCAACCTGAAATACCTTGGTCTGGGCAATGAAGAGCGTATCTCTCCAGAGTTCATCGAGCGTTTCAAGTATATTTATAATAAGGTGAGGGCTGCCCATCCTGAAATCATCATTGTGGGAACGGCAGGGCCAGGCTCACATCCAGGCAACCGCGACTTTGAGGAGGGATGGAAACTGGCTGATGAAATCGGTCTGCCCATTCTTGACGAGCATTATTATGAGCCACGCGACTATTTCCTTAAGAGCCGGCAGTATGACAACTATCCTCGTGACCGTAAGACGAAAGTCTACTTGGGTGAGTATGCCGCTAAAGACAAGAAGCTTATTGATGCCTTGGCTGAGGGACTGTATCTCCTCCATGTGGAGCGCAACGGCGATGTGGTGTGCATGACATCCTATGCACCGCTCTTCGCCCGCAAGAATGCCACGAACTGGAACCCCGACCTGATCTATTTCGACAATGATAAGACATTCCTCACTTGCAGCTATTATGTGCAGCAGATGTTCGGCCTGTCTTCGGGTAATTATTTCTATGGGGATTGTGTCGATATCCAGGATGCTTCCAACTTACAGGGCCAGTCGGTGGTGCTGAACACCAAGACACGCCAGCTCTTTGTCAAGATCTGCAATGCAGGTGCCGAAGCCAAGCGTGCATCCATCGACCTCTCGCGTTTCAAGGGCCTCAAGAGTGTGGCCACAAAGACGGTGATCGCAGGTCAGCCGGATGATGAGAACAATGACAGCCAGCAGCCAGTGAAGCCACAGACCGAGACCGTGAAGGTGAAGAATAAAATGACGGTCGACGTCGCTCCTTACTCCATCACGATGTGGCAGATCGCACTATGAATCAGATGCGACAGCTGAGCAAGAAAAGGGGGCATGCCATGTGGTATCATGACATGCCCCTTTCCTATATCTGGTAAAGAACAGAATTTGGCCTACTCTTCGACGATGCCAGCCTCGATCCATTTATCAAGCATGGCCTGTGAGTCTTTCAGGGCGCGCTCGCGGTCGAGTGGGGTGTTCTCATCGATCATGTAGTTTTCGACGAGGATGTCTGCCAAGTCGTCGACGGTGAACTCTTTGTCCTGAACGCTTCTCCACAACAGAGCCGATGATTCGTTCATGCTGATGATATTAGTGAAATCAATGTTCTCTCTACCTTCTGCTACGATGATCTGCTCACCGCAGATCTCACGCAGGTTGAATCCTTTTTTTGCTTTCATAATTTGGAAATGATGGTTTTATTGTTTCTTGATCTTATAGGCTGTGGGTTGGTCTAACTGTATCTCGTTGGCGTATTTGGGATATTTCAGAGGAAACAGGTTGAGCCAGATGTAACGGTATGCGGCAAGCAGGTAGCGGCGGAAGGGTCGCAGGTGCGTCCAAAACCAGGAGTACACTTTCCATTTCATGCCGTCTGTGCGGTCGATGGTGTTGCGTCCCTTGCGGTAGAAACCGATCACTCCGGCTCGGAAATCCTCCACCTTGCAATATTCGCAGTTGAGGTTGCCATCACCCATCAGTGTCACGTTGTCTCCTTCCATCTTGCGGATACGGTGAAGCACGAAATGCCCCGGTTCTATCTCAGCCAAGACGGGGTCGCCGACGCGCAGATGTTCTGGGCGGGTCAGCATGGCGCGGTCGCGTTCCGATTCCAGGAAGGGACGCATGCTGTTGCCTCGGAGGTTGATGGTCACGGTGTGTCCGTCTTTGATGTATTCCACGATGACGGGGAAGAAGAGGCGGTTCTCAAGCGGGATGTTCTTCGTACCTCGTTGTCGAATCACCTTCTGGCCACCGTCATGAGTGTGGAGCCACTTGAAAAAACTGTTGTTGCGGTTGAGCATGGTCTGGATAGCTTAAGTTACGCCTCCTTCACGGCGATGCCGGCGTGACACACCTCAGCAGCTTCCCTGTCGGGCAGGCAGTGCAGGATATAGGTACCGACGTTTTCCACGATCTTGGTGACAGTGTCGCACACGTTGCGGTAGACAGGAATGTCCCATTTCAGCGAACTGCATGATGGGAGAACAGAGGTGAAACCCTGAATGGGTGACAATTTCTCCACCCAGTTGTGGTCGTCACGGTCGATGCGGGTCAGCGCACCGAGAGGAGCTTTGATTTTCCTGTAGCAAGTGGTCTTGCCGCTCCAAGGTGAACCGTAAATATAGGCCTTGCCGTCGATCACACGGATTACTGGGTTGTCGTCGTTCATCAAATCGCAGTTGGGGATATAGCGAAGCCAGTTGCTCACCTGGGTTGACTTGCCAGTGCCGCTCACGGCATGAAAAGCGTAGCCATAGCCGTTGTGACGCACGAGCGAGGCATGGATCATGACCGTGTGCTTGAATGAGCCGGCGATGGCGTAGCACAGCATCATGGTGGATTGGAGACCAAACTTGCGCATGTCAAAAGTGCCGTTGAGGGCAGCCTTCACATATTTGCAGCTTTTGTCGATCTGAAACATGCCGCATTCAGCGCCGCGGGGGTCCTTGAAGATAAACTGGTAGCCTCCACCCTCTATCAGGTCGACGATGATATTGCCGTTGCCAGACTCAAAATCGCGTATGCGGTCGCGTCGGCTCTTCTCTATGGGTTTCAGCGTGTCGTCCACCGTGATGTCGAGTATAAGCTCATCGTCGGGCTTCTCACTCACCATGAAGGGGAAGAATGAGGTGAGCATACCCATGTTGTTGTATTTGTTATCGACGAAAGTGATCTTGATGAAGAGCTCGCCGATCTCGAAATACCTCGTTTCGTTCATTGTGATGTTGTTTTGTGGTTTGGATGGGTTCTGTCAATTCGCGAATGCCGTTTGCATTAATGGCGTGGGGGCATTGATGGGGGAACGTCGCTCTCCTCATCGCTGGAGCTGCGCTTTTTCCCTTCTTTGATGACGCCCTGTGAAATCTTCTCTTTCGTCTTCTTGGCTCGCTTGACGGCTTTCTTGCTCGTTTCTGTCACGGCTTCGGTAAGGTCGTCGGGAGCCAAAGACTGAAATCTGAACTCGTCGGCGTCTACAGTCCGGATGTCATACGAGCGGGAATGTTTTTTCTTGTTGTCGCCGAATTGTGAGCGCATTTTCGCATATTTCTTCAGAATATCCTTTTCTGAGGTAGCGAAAGCCACCAGACAGGTGCGGGAAGAATTGCTGAGGGATTTGAAATGATCACGCAGTTGCATCGAGTATTCGCTGCGTTTCACCAGGAAATCGCTCTTCTCGTCAATCCATGCACTGTCGAGCACTTGGATTTCAGTGAAATAGACGATGGAATCGTTGAATGAGGCGGATACGCCGAAGATATAGACAGGTGTGCAGCGCATCTTGCCCGACACTGGCAGCACATGCAGCATCAAGGCAATCAATGTTGTTGCGAATATGATTTTCCTCATGGGATATGTTTGATAATCTTTATACCTCAAAATAAGGTCTTAATGGCATTTATTGGCCAAGATATGACTTGAGCAACTTGTTTTTGGTGTTATGACGCAGACGGCGGATGGCTTTCTCCTTGATCTGGCGCACTCGCTCCCGCGTGAGGCCAAACTTCTCGCCGATCTCCTCCAGGGTCATCTCTGGTTGGTTGATGCCGAAGAAGGCTTCGATGATGCGGCGCTCACGCTCGTTGAGGGTGAGCAGGGCACGGTTGATCTCATTGCGGAGCGACTCCATCACGAGTTCGTTGTCGGCCATGGGAGAGTCGGTGTTGGGCAGGATGTCGAGCAGGCTGTTCTCCTCCCCATCCACGAAGGGAGCATCGACGGAGATGTGGCGGGTGTTCACCTTCAGTGCGTCTTCGATCTTGTCTTCAGGCAAGTCGACAGAAGCGGCCAGCTCGTCGAGGCTCGGACGGCGCTCATGCTCCTGCTCAAACTGGTTGAGCACTTTGTTGATCTTGTTGACCGATCCGACTTGGTTGAGCGGCAGTCTCACGATGCGGCTCTGCTCAGCGATGGCTTGGAGGATGCTCTGCCGGATCCACCACACGGCATAGGAGATGAATTTGAAACCTCTGGTCTCATCGAATTTCTCCGCTGCCTTGATCAGACCCAGGTTGCCCTCATTGATCAGGTCGGGAAGGCTCAGACCGTGGTTCTGGTATTGCTTCGCCACAGAGACCACGAAACGGAGGTTGGCGCGGGTAAGCTTCTCCAAGGCTTTGCGGTCACCCCTGCGGATGCGCTGGGCTAACTCCACTTCTTCCTCTACCGAGATGAGTTCCTCGCGGCCGATTTCCTGAAGATACTTGTCGAGCGATGCGCTCTCTCGATTTGTGATCGATTGCGTGATTTTCAGTTGTCTCATGTGGCAAAAGTCTAAGTGAATGCAAAAGTACGACCTTTTCGGCAAAAAAACAAACAAATGCGCAAATATTTGCGCATTTGCCTGTTTTTGCGATCCTGCCCCACAGAGCCTTCAATGAGGGGGTGGCTGCGATGTCTTTAATCCTTCAACGGCACAGCGAAATATTTCTTCTTGCCGGTGGGATAGATACCTTGGATGTAGAGCACGGGCTCCTTGCTCATCGAGGCTTCCTTCACGGCTTTCTGGATGTCGTCCACCGTCTTCATGGGCTCGTCGTTGATTTTCTGGATGATGAATCCCTTCGAGAGGCCTTCTTCCTGAAGCTTGCCTTTGTTCACCTTGGTGATCTCCACGCCATAGCTGATATTCAGCTGCTTCTTCTGTTCGTCGGTGATGGCCTTGAAGTTAGCACCGAGGATGTCGAGGTCGGCTGTCTTCATCACTTCCGTGTTGCCTTGGGCATTCTTCAGCGTCACGGTCTTCTCTTTCTTGGCTTTCTTGTGCAGATAGGTGATCTTCACTTGGTCGCCAGGACGCTTGGAGGCTACAATTTCCTGAAGCTCTGCCATCTTGGAGACTTTCTTGCCGTCGATAGCGACAATGACGTCGCCTTCCTCAATGCCGGCCTCCGCAGCTGCGCCACCATCTTCCACCTTACTGATATAGACACCGTCGTTGGTGCCGAGGTCAACTTCCGTGCCTTTGTCTTTCTGGCTGTCGATATAGTTGTGCACGTCCTGGCCCATGATGGCAAGCATGGCGCGCTGCACGGTGCCATATTTCTTCAGGTCGCTCACCACCTTGTTCATGATTGTGGTGGGAATGGCAAATCCATAACCGCTGTAACTGCCAGTCTGTGAATAGAGCATGGCATTGATGCCGACCAGTTCTCCCTGGGTATTGACCAATGCACCTCCAGAGTTGCCTTGGTTAATCGCTGCGTCGGTCTGGATGAAAGATTCCACACCGTTGGCGTAGAGTGAGCGGGCCTTGGCACTAACGATGCCGGCGGTCACGGTGCTGTTGAGATTGAATGGGTTGCCAACGGCGATCACCCATTCTCCTACCTTCAATTTGTCGGAGTCGCCGATGGGCAGGCTGGGCAGGTTCTTGCCGTCGATCTTGATCAGGGCAAGGTCGGAACTCTTGTCGGTGCCGATGATGCGGGCGGAGAATTCACGGTTGTCGTTCAGCGTCACGGTGAGCTCGTCGGCTCCCTCCACCACATGGTTGTTGGTCACGATATAACCGTCGGTGGAGATGATCACTCCTGAACCGCTGGCTTCGCGCTTAGGGGTCTGTACCTGACGACGTTGCTTGCCGCCATTATTGGGATTGCCGAAAAAGCCGAAGGGGTCGCTGAAAAAGTCGGAGAAGGGGTCTTCGACTTCCATTGTCGTCACCTTGGAATTTTGGACGTATTTGATGTGAACGACAGCGGGCACGGCTTTCTCGGCCGCATAGGTCAGGTCTACAAGGCCTCCCATAGGTTCTGCTGCGTTTGCCGAACTGAAAACACTCGCTGACAGTCCCAGAGTCAGAAGACCTGCGACTGCCGTCATCATGGTTTTGTTTGTTGCAATTGTCATTGTTTTTTGTTTTTTTGTTTGACATTCTTTTCTGACTGCAAAATTAGACTCAAAAATGCAGAATCGTAAATTTCTTGCAATATTTTGTCCACTTTTAACAATCCGAAATGATGGTTTAACGATGTGTCAATGGTTTTAAATAGAATTTTACTTTTGTTTACGTCGTTTTTTTGTTAATTTTGCACGGAGTTTGAAGGGTTTTCCTTATCTTTAGCCCCGAAATAGATACCGAGAGAATATGAGACAAGGTTATAACAAATTGCTGATGCTTTTGCTTTCGGCCCTCATGACCCTTATGGGTACTGCGGGATGCAAGTCGCTCAGGTTCTCGAGAAAAGCGATTCTGCGGCAACAACAAGCCTATAACGACAGTGTCGCAAGTGCTAATGCGATGCGTGACCAGTTGCGGCAGGACAGTATCGGGCGAGCCAACGCCAGAGCGGACTTCGTAGCCGACAGCATCAAAAGGGCCGAGTATCTGGAGCGGACCAAGACAATCTATGGTGGCCCTAACATGATGGACCGCAGGTTCAGAGGTCAGAAAAAGTCCAAATGAAGCACCTCCGATGAGATACAAAGGGCTGTCTTTGGCCAAGAAGGTTGCATTGGAGATCGAACGGAAACTCCATAGCGACATTGTCAGAAGGCATCCGCTTACGCAGGTGTTTTGGGAGTGTACGCTCAGATGTGACCTCCGTTGCCGGCATTGTGGCAGCGACTGCAAGACGAAAGCAGAGGCCGCCGACATGCCTGTGGAGGATTTTCTTGGTGTGCTTAGAAGTATCAGCAGGAAATACGATCCTCATCAGGTCTTCGTCACCATCAGTGGGGGTGAACCGCTGATGCGACAGGATCTGGAGGAGTGTGGGAGGAGAATCTACGAAATGGGTTTCCCTTGGGGTATCGTGACCAATGCCCTCCACCTCACCCCCGAGCGCTTCGGCCGGCTGGTGGACGCTGGGTTGCATGCTGTGGCGGTGAGCCTTGACGGTCTGGAGTCTGACCACAATTGGATGCGGGGCAGTGAGAGGAGCTTCGGCATGGTCGAACAAGCTATCGGTTTGTTGAGGAACCAGCCTCTTGTGGTGTGGGATGTGGTGACGTGTGCTACGGAGCGCAATATCGGTACGCTGTCCCAGCTCCGCGATTGGCTGATCGCCCATGGTGTGGAGGACTGGCGATTGATCGATGTCTTCCCTCTTGGAAGGGCGGCCTCCGACCCGCAGATGATCCTCTCTGATGAGCATTACCACGACTTGCTCGACTTTATCCTCGATACGCAGCGGAACTGTCCAGAGATATCTGTCAACTACGGCTGTGAGGGTTTCGTGGGGGAGTATGAACTCGACGTGAGGCCACACGCCTTCTTTTGCCATGCGGGTGTCACCGTGGCGGGCATCCTCGCCGACGGAGGCATATCTGCTTGCACAAGTATCCGTTCCGACTACACCCAGGGCAACATCTATCATGATGACTTCCTGGAAGTATGGGAAAACAAGTTCCAGCCCTACCGTGACCATTCCTGGATGAAAACGGGGCCGTGCGCCGACTGCAACGTGTGGCGATATTGTCAAGGAAATGGGATGCACCTGCGTGATGGAAAAGGGAATCTTCTCCAGTGCCATCTCGAACGGATGGTCAGGGGTATACATAAGAAAAACATCATTAACGCAAAATCATAATATTCATCACAAATGAATCGTTTCGTATACAGATTATGGATCATAGCCTCCCTTCTTTGGGTGGCTGAGTTCGCATCAGCTCAGACGCTGACCGTTTCAGGTGGAAAAACCGTCTTCGCTCCAGGAGAGGGGGTGACGGTTGCATATAGTGGAGCTCATTCCGGAGACCAGATTCTGGTCTACCACAACTTTTCCATGCTTCCACTCAAAGAGAAATGTGCTTGTGGGCAGGGTGATGGTGTCTTCGAACTTCCACCGTCATTACAACCTGGCGATTATCGGGTGTTTTTGACCGACAGCGATGGCCAGACCGTGGCAACTGCCGGTTTCCAGGTCGACTTGTACCCGCTGCCGAAAGAGGGGAAACGCATCGTCGTCATCGCTGACCCGCATGTGCTGGGTCCGGCATTGGTCGAAGATGAGAACAATGAGAGGTTCGTCAACATGATCAATGGAGAACGAAAGTTGATCAAGTACAGCTATGAGATATTTCTGGCCTGTCTCGATACCATCAGAGCATTGCGCCCCGACCTCGTGGTCATACCGGGCGACCTCACAAAGGATGGTGAGTTGCTCAGTCATCAGGCGGTGGCAGAGGGGTTGCAGCAACTGCTCGACGAGGGTATCCCGTCGCTGGTGATCCCAGGCAACCATGATCTCGAAAGCCGTGGCGCGTGGTCGTATGGCACGGGCAGCGAACGAGCTGACGCCGAGGTGATCTCCATCCCTCAGTTTGAGGAAATCTACCGCAATTTCGGCTACGACAACCGTTCGGAGCGCGACCCTTACCCCAACTCTCTGACCTATGCCTGCGAACCCCTTGAGGGGGTGGTGTTCATCGGCATCGACGATAGCCGTACGACAGCCCGCGGCGACCTGGGCAAGGATGATCCTGAATATGGCAGACTGCCGCAGGAGACCCTTCAATGGGTTCTGGACAAGGCCGATGAGGCCATAGGGAATGGGAAGGTAGTGATCGCCGCCATCCATCATCAATTGCTTCAGCACTACAACGAACAGGCAAAATTGATGGATTCCGCCGCTACCGAACAGGGCGACAGCATCGCACGGCTCTTTGCTGATCATGGCATACGGGTGGTGCTGACGGGCCACATGCACATCCCTCATATCTCGCGTATCAAGGGTTTTGACGGCGAGAGCATGATCACTGAGGTGTCTTCTCCTTCGCCAGTGAGCTACCCCAGCATGTACCGCTTGTTGACTCTCGATGATAAACTTACCCGGATCGACATCGACTCGCGCCCGATCACCAGCTCTGCACGGCTCGACGACGTGCAGAAGGCAGCCCGTGACAAGATAGATGAGACGCTGGACCTGACGGTGAAGAAATTGGTCTACCGCAACCAGAGCACCTTCAATCAGATGCTCCAGCAGTTCGCCGGCATTCCCGGTTTTGAGAGTGTTTTGGAGGATGTGCCCTCGGATCCTGACGTATTGGCCGACATCGCTTGTGAGGCCTTCGGCGAGACCATGAGAAAAGTGATTTTTACCACCTCTGAAGGAAATGAGCACCTCAAGGATGCTGTCGATAACGTCATCAACCAGTTGGAGGCCGATTGCAAAGTGGCAGCCGACTTGGTCTTTGACAACCAGAATGCGCCCACAAGGGCTTTCCTGGCCACCTCATTGTATCTCTTTATGCTCGACAATGCCGAGACTTTGCTCAAAAGCATGCTGTCCGACATTTCTTATCTGGGCACAGAGGATGCAGACCAGACAGATGACTTGTATCACACGGTCTTGCTCGGCGACGAGGCAGGTATACGAACTGTTGACGATAACTGCCAGCGTGAACTTCTTGTCTACACTGTATCAGGACAATGTCTGGGAAAACGACACTCAGGACTTCCCAAAGGCATCTATATCATCAAGAGTGGAAACACATCCCGGAAGATCACGGTTAAATAGTTGGGCACTTCCTTTGCCAATCTCCTCTATATCAACGGCTCCCATTCCTCTAATCGGATGGGAGCCGTTGATGTAATAATAGAGATATCCGTTATCTCACTATGATCTTATTACCACCAAAGATGTAAATGCCTCTCGGTAGTCCCTCTATATCAGCGGTTGATCTGATTAGGCCTCCCCCCACGCTGTAGACCGCAGATTGATGTAATGCATTTAGCCCCTCCAATGGTGGTCTTCACCAGGGGAAGGGCTGAGCATGTGAGTTAAGGTTATATCAATACCGATGCAGGATAGCCTGGCGAGTATAGCTGTTGCCATCGCGGTCGAAAGTGACCTGGCCGCTGAACTGGTTTTCCACGCGTGTCAGACTGATGCTCACTCGGAGCGATGAGGTGCTGTCGATCTGCTGCTTGCCGCTCAACCGCACACGGTCGTTGAATGTTCCGCTCACCCTCACCGATTTTCCCTCGCAGGTGAATGTGCCACTCACACCGTCCACGTCGTTGTTGCGGCGCATGTTCAGCGTGGCGTTGTTCTCTCCCACCTTGCCTGAGATGGTGATGTTGTTGCGTTCATAGATCCTCCGTAGGGAGTCGACACGTCGCAAACTGTCTGAGCGGCGCTTCTCACGAACCGCAACCTTCGCCAAGGAGTCTTTCCTCACCTCGTTGAAGGAATCGGTGCGCTCTATGGCAATCTCCGTGCTTTGCTTCAGCAGTTCGGCGGTCTTCTTGTCATCATCACAAGAACTTGAGGCAATGCCCACGAGAAGGGCGGACAAAGCGAAATAAAGTAGTTTTCTCATTCCAAGCTATAACATACTAATTGCGGGCAAATTTAGCAATTATTGCTGATGTGTCAAAGAAATTTGAGAGAATTAACGCACTTCGGGCCACAAATCCCTGTCACCATCCCATCAATTGGCGGAGATAGGCTGTCAGTTCTTCTGCCATGACAGCATGGCGCTTCATTGAGGGATGACCTTGTGATCCCCAACCGAGGGAACCGTCGTCGGGGGTGAAATCCATGCGGTAGACTTCACGGTCGCCACGGAGGGCGGCATCGGCGATGGCCGAATCCTGAGCCTCACGGATATCGGTCAGCCGTTTTGAGGCAGGTATCGCACCTATAATATAGACAATCTTGGCTTGGGGGTAACAGCCGCGCAGGGTTTGGGTGAAGCTCTTGAAGGCTTCGGCGAGCAGACCTTTGTCGTATTTCCCTACCGAGGTGTCGTTGCAGCCGAGGTTCACGCACACCACATCGGGCTGAAACAGACTGAAATTCCAAGCTTCTCCCTTGGTCGAATAAAAAGTCTGCGGATAGATGTTGGGCATGATCTCATCGGGTATCTTGCCAGCATAATTGCGATAGATGCCAATGCCGCTGCGAGCGCAAATCTGGCACTGGGCATTCAGGGCGCGCGCGGTCTTTGCAGCATAGGTATGGTAGAAGTTTTGCTTGCTGAAGAGGAACTTTTTCTCTGTACCATCTCCTTCGATGCCATAGCCGCAGGTGATGGAGTTGCCGATAAACTCGATGCGGCGGTCGGGCAGGATGGGGCGCTCGCCGAGTTGGCATCCGTCGTCGAGTAACAAACCATAGAAGGTGGGTTTTTTATACATACCCTCGATGATATAGGTGAGGGTGAGACGGTGCATGCCTGCGGCCAGTCCACTGGCCAGACGGGTGACCTGGCTGCCTTTCAGTACCTCCACCTTATAAGCTGGCTGTTCGTCTACTTCCACCATGAAGTAGCCGCAGTCGGTATTGGTCTTCATCGATGCCGATGTGCCTTGGAAATTGGCGTGAATCTGCACGCCAGGATAGGTCCATACGGCTGCATCGGGTGTGGTATTCCAACTGATACGGCCCACATAGGCGAAACCAGGGTCTGTGGCTTTGATGAAGGTGCTGGCTGTCAAGGGAAGGTGAAAGAGCAGGCTGAGCAGCACAACTATGTAGAAAACTTTTGACATGGAGAATAATTTAGAATTGTGCGTAGATGAAGGGTTGGATGTCGCTCAGGCGATAGTTGATGACCAACTGGAGCACCACGAAGAGCAGGATCAGTTTTAGCGTCCAGGGTGTGTCGGCGTAGATGCTTTTCAACTTGTCGACGTGCTTCTGTCTCACGCCGTGGAGGGCAAACCCCAATACCACAAATACGGTCCAGGTCATACGGGTCTCGATAAAAGGCTGAAGATATGACAGGCTGAAGTCGTTTCCGATTTTGCCGAGGATGGTTATAGCGGTCTGCATGTCGGGGGCGCGGAAGAAAATCCAGGCGAACGACACGTAGAGGAAGGTGAGCATCCACGATCCCAACTTCACGTACCAACAGTTGGGGAGCTGGTCGAGTTTGCTCTTGCAGAGTTTATGCACGACAAGCCCGGCCCCGTGCAATGCCCCCCAGAGCACGAACATCCAGGATGCACCGTGCCAAAGGCCAGCTACCAGCATTGTGACGAAATTGTTGACATAAGTGCGGATCTTGCCCTTGCGGTTGCCGCCGAGGGGGATGTACACATAGTCGCGGAACCAGGTCGAGAGGGAGATATGCCAGCGGTGCCAGAACTCTTGCAAGTTGAGCGACTGATAGGGAAATCTGAAGTTTTCCTTCAAGGTGATGCCCAGCAGCAGGGCGATGCCGATGCTGATGTCGCTGTAACCGGAGAAGTCGCAGTAGATTTGCAGGGTGTATCCAAATACGCCCATCAGGTTTTCGAAACCGGAATAGGCACTGGGGTCGGAGAATATCCAATTGTTGTATTGGGCGATGTAGTCCGCTATCAGTGCTTTCTTGATGAGTCCGCTCATGATGAGCCAGATGCCGTCGTACACTTGCTTGTCACCGATGTGGTAGCGATGTTTGATCTGAGGGATGAGTGTCTCGGCACGGGTGATGGGGCCGGCCATAAGGAGGGGGAAGAACGTGAGATAGAAGCAATACTCCAGTAGGCTCACCTCCATGGTGAACCGCTTCTTGTAGACATCCACCGTGTAGCTGATGGCTTGAAAGGTGTAGAACGAGATGCCCACGGGCAGGATGATCGACAGTGGCGAGAAGTTGCTCTGCGTGATGTCGCGCAGGATGTCGATCAGGAAATTGGTGTATTTGTAGTAGACAAGTGGGGCAAGTTCCACTGCCACAGTGGTCCACATCCATCGGAGCCGGGGAGTGCCTTCCTCTTTACTCATCCGCTGGGTCATGAAATACGACAGCAGCACGGTCAGGGGCAGCAAAAGCATCAGCACGCCATTGGCCTTGTAGGCGAACAGCAGGCTGAAGGCCACGACATAGCCCAGGGTGATGGCCTTGGAGTAATGGCGTATCAGAATGTAAATGCCGAAAAACACCATGAAAACCACGGCGAATGGGATGGAGACGAACGACCACGTGCTGTCGGGGGCTGACAGGAAGTGGGATATGTAGTCTTGTAACTGCATCCTCGGCGAATTATGATTTCGGACTGCTTAATTTACGGCCTTTGTCTTTCACTTTCATTACCTCGATATGCTCTATACGTATCGACGGCTTGCCCTCTGGCTTGTTGAGGACCACGGGATGTAGGCAACTGTCACTGGACATCCACATGGCTACCTCATCCATCCAGGTGCGGGCTCCCACCATGGTGGGGTGCAGGTGGTCGTTGCGGCGCTCCATCTCGATGTTGCGTGAGTCGAAATACCCTTTCTTGCCGAATACCTTGGCGATCTCGGCATTCAGACCTTCGTCGGGCTTGGTGTTGGGCGGGCCGATGAAGATGCTCGGGCAGTCGCCGGCTTTCTGCTTCATCTTGTGCAGGCTCTCGTTGATGGTCTTGAGATTTTTGGAATAGAGCTCGTTGCTGCCCATGCAGTATATCACGAAGGTGGGGCGGGCTTGCTTGATGAAATAGTCAAGGGTTTCGCCGCTCCATGCCATTGTCGTACTCCCATACCAGGTCACAGCATACATGGTGTCGCCGCTCTCCTTGCAGTAGTCGTAGAAGCGATAGGCCAGGGGCTCTACCATAGAGTCGCCCACAAACAGGAAGCGCTGGGCGGTGGAGTCAGGCTCCACTTTCTCCTCAACAATCGACAAGGTCAGCGTAGTGTCTTTGGGCTGTGGCATGAGGCCGTCAAGGTCTACTTTCCTCAGCATCTGTTTGGCGAAAGTCATGCCGACTGGCGACTTCGCATAGAAGAAGATGGCGGAAAAGGTGACGACGAACAACAGCAGGGCTTTTATCTGGGAATTCATGTGAAATGATGCTTCTTTTAATCCTTGGGATTTTCATCCCTTCCTTAATTCGTGTGCAAAATTACACTTTTCTCATGGAATAGACAAATATAGAAGGCTTTTTTGCAACCATGAAAATTAAATCGCCTTTTATTTTGATTTGCCGTCTGTTTGCATTATCTTTGCATAGTCTAATTGACCATTAAGATCCAATACTCTTTTTATGAGAAAAAACGAACTTCCCTCCGCCGTCATGCGGATTTTCAGGCAACTCAATCAAGTTCCAAGACCGTCGCACCATGAGGAGCGGGTGGCTGATTTCCTTTGCAGCTATGCCGAAGGACTCGGACTACCGTGGAAACGCGACGGACAAAACTGTGTAGTGATCAGCAAACCGGCCACTCCTGGATACGAAAACGCTGAGCCAGTGGTGGTGCTCAATCACATGGATATGGTGTGCGTTGGTATGCAAGACCCCCTGAAGGATGGGGTGGAGGCTTACGAGGAGGACGGTTGGATGAAGGCTAAGGGCACTTCTCTTGGCGCAGACAATGGCATCGGCCTTTCCATGGCGTTGGCTGTTCTGGCCGACGACAGCATCGTGCACGGTCCACTGGAGGTGATCACTACCACCAATGAGGAGGACGGCATGACGGGTGCCGCTGCTCTCTCGCCGGATTTCATCAAAGGAAGAAAGGTCATCAACCTTGATTCCGAGGATTATGACACCATCACCACGGGGGCGGCGGGTGCTACACTTCAGGTGCATCGGTTGCCGGCGGGATGGGTGAAAGCCCCGGGTGGAAAGCGCCGCTGGTATCGCATTCGCATAGATGGTGGAAAGGGTGGCCATTCGGGTGTCGACATCAATAAAGGCAGGGCCAGTGCGGTAGTGATGGCTTGGGCCATTCTGGCCGCCATATACAATGAGTACGATCTGGATCTGGCATATATTAATATAGGTGAGGCCAACGCCTCCATCGCTTCTTCGGCCGAACTGGTCATCACGGTGCCTTCTGGCGAGGCGGCGGAGTTTGTCTGGGCCCAGGAGGAGATCTTCAATGAATGGGTACAGGATGAATATGGCCAGACCGACGCTGGGGTAAGATGCCATATCGAGAAGGCACAGCCGCTTGAGCGTGTTATGGCCCAGGAGAACTTTCACCAGTTTATGGCCTGCATGGAGCAGATACCGCAGGGCGTGATCCGCATGAGTGAGAAGATGACCGACACCGTGGAGACCTCCAACAATGTGGGTCGGGTGTTCTTCGACGGCGATGACTTGGTTGTAACTACTCACACGCGTAGTTTCATCGACGAGGACATGAAATCTGTGGCCGATGAGATTGCACAGGTGATGAGAGAGGCCGGTGCCACGTCGTCGGTTGTCATGAGTGCTCCGGCATGGCAGGAAAATCCTGACTCGCCTTTCCTTCGTCTGACATCTGATGTGTTTGACGAGGTGCTTGGTTGGCGGCCCCGGCAAGTGGCCATGCATTTCGTGCTTGAGGCAGGTTATTTCGTCGAACATTACCCAGGCATACAGATCGCCAGTATCGGACCGCGTATCGTGGAGCCTCATTCCACCTCGGAGCGGGTGGAACTCAGCACCATCAGCGATATCTGGAGGGTCTTCGTCCGCCTGCTCCAACGGTTGGCTGAGGCCGCCCCCGCATCCTTGACGTAGAACCATCACATTTCATTCCCATGAATAAAGAAGTCAAAAGAATCGTCCTCACCGGAGGACCATGTGCCGGGAAAACAACCGCACTCGTGAAAATCATCGAGCATTTCTCCAGCCTTGGCTATAAAGTGTTCACCATCCCCGAAGTGCCTACTTTGTTTAGTCAGGCGGGTATGGATTACCTCACCGACAACAAAGGCTTGTTTTATCAGGGCGAGAAGGCCACTCTTGAGATACAGCTTGCACTTGAGGACAAATTCCTGAGGATGGCTCAGGAATGCGACCAGCCCACGCTCATGGTCTGCGACAGGGGCGCGATGGACATCTCTGCCTATATGACTCCTGAGATGTGGGAGGACATCACCAAGTCGCTGGGTACGTCAACGGCTTTGCTCCGCGACAGCCGCTATGATGCGGTGCTCCATCTGGTATCGGCTGCCGACGGTGCCGAACAGTTCTACACCACAAGCACCAATGCGCAGCGCTATGAGAAAATGGATGAGGAGGGATTGAGAATCGCTCGGCTTCTCGACAAGAAGGTGATCAGTGCTTGGACCGGGCATTCACACTTGAGGGTGATCAACAACCATGAGGATTTTGAGAAGAAACTCAATCGTGTAATCAAGGAGATTTCTTTTGTTCTCGGCTTGCCGCAGCCCATTGAGGAGGAGCGCAAATATATTGTGGAGGTAACGGGAGAACTGCCTGAAAGCATCATCAGCGAGATCACTCAGACCTATTTGGTGGCTGAGCCAGGCTGTGAGGTGAGACTACGGAAGAGGGGATGGCAGGGTAAATACGTTTACGTGCATACCACCAAGACTCCGGTATCCGAGACAGAATGCGTACAGACAGAAAGGCAAATCAGCAACAACCTCTATACTTCTCTCCTGCAGCAGGCTGACCCGTATCGACAGACCATTCAGAAAACGAGGCACAGTTTCATCTGGAAAGGACAGTATTTTGAACTTGACACGTTCGAACATCCTTTGCAGGGACTGAGAATCCTCGAGACGAAGGGTGTGGCTTCCGACGAGTCGGTGAAATTTCCTCCGTTTATTCGGGTCGTTGAGGACATCACAGGCAATAAGCGTTATTACAACTACAACATCGCCCTGAAGAAATGAACTTAGGCCTTATGAGGCATAGATGCGAACGGTTGAGGGAAGGCTCGTGTCTATTTTTGTCGGGGTATCAAATCTTTTTTGCCAAAAGGGAAAAATCGGCCGATTTTTCCCTTTTTGTTGCGAGATAGTTTTCATGTTTAGGAAATAAACCGTATATTTGCAAGCGAAATATAGATGATACAATAATGTTCTCCAATTGTTTTAGGTATTAGGCTTTATAATCAATAGAGTGTAATTTTTCTTGGAAAAAAGCGCCGCTGTCTGTGAAAGATCGCGGCGCTTTGCATTTCAAGCCATCGCCAGAAGTAGAGACACCGCACTGTGTCGTCTCTCCTTTCTTTTGAGATGCGAATGGCTTCATCCGACTTTTTAAAGTGGGCTCATTTCTTGGATAGTATGGTTGTATTTCGTAACTTTGCACCGTCGAAGATGAACAGGTATTTTGTGACATTCCAATATGACGGCACCGCTTATCATGGATGGCAGGTGCAACCTAACGGGCACTCGGTTCAGGCTGAACTGCAAAGTGCTTTGAGCCTATTGCTGCGGCAGCCGGTGGAGCTGGTCGGAGCTGGCCGTACCGATGCCGGAGTGCATGCTTCCTGCATGGTGGCGCATTTTGATACGGAAAACGCCTTGGATGGTGTGCAAACGGCGTACCGGCTCAACCGCATCCTGCCTCGTGATATCGCCGTCCTGTCTGTCGAGAAGGTGGACAGCGAGATGCATGCGCGTTTCAGCGCTATCCGTCGCACCTATTACTATTATGTTCATACCCGGAAAGACCCTTTCATCGACCACTATTCCTGCCTCTTGCATTACAACCTCGATTTCGACTTGATGAACGAGGCAGGGCGCATTCTGACAACCTATCACGATTTCGCCGCTTTCTGCAAGAGCCATACCGACGTGAAAACGACCTTCTGTGAGGTGGCTGAGGCCAGATGGGACCAGCTTGATGACCATCGCTACCGGTTCACAATCTCTGCCAACCGCTTCCTGCGCAATATGGTAAGGGCCGTGGTAGGCACTTTGGTGGATGTGGGACGCGGAAGGATTTCCTTGCAGGAATTCCGTAGAATCATCGAGAGTGGTCAACGCACAAGGGCGGGGGAAAGCATGCCAGCTCATGCGCTTTTCCTCCACGATATCAAATATCCCCGATAAAAACAGAGATGTATGTGGCTGATACTCGCATTTTTGTCCGCAGCCTTGCTTGGCTGCTATGATTCCTTCAAGAAAGAGGCACTCAATGGCAATGCCGTCATCCCCGTGCTTTTCCTCAACACTTTGTTTTGCTCGCTCATCTTCCTGCCATTCATCCTGGTTAGCGCGCACACCACTTGGCTCGAATCCACGGCGTTTCATGTGCCTGCTGTGGGGTGGGAGAGCCATCGCTACATCCTTGTGAAGAGTGTGATCGTGCTTTCTTCATGGCTCTTCGGCTATTTTGGTATGAAGCATCTGCCGCTCACCATCGTCGGTCCCATCAATGCCACAAGGCCAGTCATGGTGCTCATCGGTGCCCTGGTGGTCTTTGGCGAAAAACTCAATTTGTGGCAGTGGGTGGGCGTGTCGTTGGCCGTCTTGTCGTTCTTCATGTTAAGCCGAAGCGGTAAAAAAGAAGGTATCGACTTCAAACACGACAAGTGGATCTACTTCATCGTGCTGTCGGCTCTCTTGGGGGCGGTCAGCGGACTATATGACAAATATCTGATGGCTCCACCTGAGAACGGTGGCGTGGGACTCGACCGGATGGCCGTACAAAGTTGGTACAACATCTACCAATGCGGCATGATGCTCGCTGTGCTGATGCTGGCCTGGTGGCCGACAAGGCACCATTCCACCCCGCTTCATTGGCACTGGAGCATTATCTTCGTGAGCCTGTTTCTCAGTGCGGCGGATTTCATCTATTTCTATGCCCTGAGCCTTCCCGGTGCCATGATCTCCATCGTGTCGATGGTGAGACGGGGCAGCGTCGTCGTCTCTTTCCTCTTCGGAGCCTTGTTCTTCCATGAGAAAAACCTTAAGAGCAAAGTCATCGATCTGGCCCTCGTCTTGTTGGGCATGGTCTTCCTTTACATCGGCTCGCAGTGAGAAAACATGCGTGAAAACATTTTTTTGCATATTTCCAAAAAAAAGAGCGGAAAACATTAAACGAAATCTACTTTGAAACGTCATAATACAAAACGAAGGAAATGAGAAGAGAGACAGATTGGATACCTCAGAACCCCACCAACCCCTTCCGGGTGCCAGAGGGGTACTTCGACTCTGTTGCCGACCAGATCATGGCAAGCCTGCCTCAAGACGAGGTGGTGGCCGTGAAGCCACAGCAAAAGACTCCCGTCTTCATCAGATGGCGTGCATGGGCAGCGGCAGCAGCCGTCGTGGCTGCGATGTTCGGCGCTGGTGTCTATTTCTACAATGACAGTGCTGAGGCAGGAAAGATGCAGACTACCGCCAAAGCGCAGAGCGTTGCGACAACCGACAGCAATATCGATGCCATGGCCGATTACATCATGTGTGATGACTATGAGCTTTACGCATATCTTTCAGGAGAATGACATGAGACAGAACAGACGCAGACTACAAACGATTCTACTGATGCTGATGGTGGCAGTCCTGCCGATGCTCGCCCAGATGAAGATGAACAAGGGTTTCGACCCAAGGGCCTTCAAAGCCCATCTGGAGCGCTTCATCACGGTGGAGGCTGGCCTCACCCCCAGCGAGGCCGCTCAGTTCTTTCCTCTCTATGATGAGATGAACAGGAAACAGAGAGGCTTGTATGACCAGATCAGAGATCTGAAAAGGATGAAACCTGCAGACGAGGAGCAGTGCCGGAAAGTGATCGCCGATATCGACCGGCTCGAGCTTGAGATCAAGCAGATGCAGTCCAACTATCACTCACGCTTCCTCACTATACTCTCAGGAAGTAAACTCTTTGACGTGATCACGGCTGAAAGCCGGTTCCACCGGCAGGCCATGAGAGATGCAGCAAAATTCCATAGAAAATAATACATTAATCGCAACTCAAAGGCAAGGCGACAGAACAATCCAGACGTTCTGTCGCCTTTTAGTGGATTCGCCACACAACCTTCCCTGATGCACCTCCCTATAAGGCCGCAAACCCGCCCCCACCTTAATAATATTTAATTTTAGAAAGTTTTTCTCCCATTTTTTTTGCAAGTCGTAAAATAGTCGTAATTTTACACCTTGAAACAGGGGCAAAGTGGCTTAAAACGCCTAAAAATGCCCTCTACGGCGATTTCTTCGCCAAAACCACCTTTTAAATATTGACACAAAATAATGGACGAGAATCAAACTTTTGACCAGGACAGAATCATCAGAATCAATATCGAGGAGGAGATGAAAAAGTCCTACATCGACTACTCTATGTCGGTGATTGTGGCCAGAGCCTTGCCCGACGTGAGGGATGGCTTCAAACCCGTTCACCGGAGAATCCTGTTTGGAATGATGGGAATCGGGAATACCAGCGACAAACCCTATAAGAAATGCGCCCGCGTGGTGGGCGAGGTGCTCGGTAAGTACCACCCCCACGGCGACAGTTCCGTATATGGCGCTCTTGTGCGTATGGCGCAAGACTGGAACATGCGGTATACGCTGGTGGACGGACAGGGCAACTTCGGCAGTGTCGACGGCGATTCTCCCGCTGCCATGCGATATACCGAATGCCGGCTCTCGAAAATGGGAGAGCACATCATGGACGACCTGGACAAGGATACCGTCGACATGGTCAACAACTTCGATGACTCGCTTACCGAACCATCAGTCATGCCGACCAAAGTGCCCAACCTCTTGGTCAATGGCGGCAACGGTATCGCCGTGGGTATGGCTACCAATATCCCCACCCACAATCTGGGAGAGGTGATCGACGGCTGCTGTGCATATATCGACGACCCGGATATCGATACCGATGGACTGATGAGATACATCAAGGCTCCTGACTTCCCCACTGGTGCGTATATCTATGGCATCCAGGGTGTGAAGGATGCCTATGAGACCGGCCGTGGCCGCATTGTCATGCGCGCCAAGGCTGAGATCGAAAGTGCTGATACACATGACAAGATTGTGGTCACAGAGATTCCCTATGGGGTCAACAAGGCGCAGCTCATTGAGTATATCGCCGACCTCGTGAAGGAGGGCAAGATCGAAGGCATCTCCAATGTGAATGATGAGTCGGGACGGCAGGGCATGCGTATTGTGGTCGATGTGAAGAGAGAGGCCAACGCCAATGTCATCCTCAACAAGCTCTTCAAGATGACGGCTCTCCAAAGTTCGTTCTCTGTCAACTGTATCGCACTGGTGAAGGGTAGGCCGCGCCTGCTCTCACTCAAAGAGTGTGTGGGCTATTTCGTCGAGCACCGTCACGATGTGACCATCCGCCGCACGAAGTTCGACTTGCGCAAGGCTCAGGAACGTGCCCATATTCTTGAAGGTCTCATCATCGCATGCGACAATATTGATGAGGTGGTGCACATCATCAGAGCTTCCAGCACCCCGTCGGATGCACAGCGCAACCTCGAGAAACGTTTCGATATCGATGAATTGCAGTCGAAGGCTATCGTCGACATGCGCCTCTCGCAGCTCACCAGCCTGCGCGTCGACCAACTCCATGCTGAGTATGAGGAACTACAGAAACTCATTGCTTATTTGCAGTCGATCCTCGATGATCCTGAGCTTTGCAAGAAGGTGATGAAGGATGAGCTCCTCGAAGTGAAAGCCAAATACGGCGATGAGCGCCGCACGGAGATCAAATACTCCTCCGAGGAGTTCAATCCCGAGGATTTCTATCCCAACGATCCGGTGGTCATCACGGTCAGCCATTTGGGATACATCAAGCGCACTCCGCTCAGCGAGTTCCGCGGACAAGCCCGTGGCGGCGTGGGCAGCAAAGGTGCACGCACCAGGGAGCAGGACTTCACCGAGTTTATCTACCCGGCCACGATGCACAACACCATGCTTTTCTTTACCAAGAAGGGGCGTTGCCACTGGCTCAAGTGCTATGAGATACCTGAAGGAGGAAAAGACTCCAAGGGACGTGCGATACAGAATATGCTCAACATTGATCCCGACGACTCTGTCAACGCATTCCTCCGCCTGCGCGGACTCGACAACGAGGAGTTCCTCAATTCCCACTTCGTGGTGTTCGCCACCAAGAAAGGTATCGTCAAGAAGACCTGTCTCAAGGCCTACAGCCATCCACGTGCCATGGGTGTTAACGCGATCAACATCCTCGAAGGAGACGAGGTGGTCGACGTGCGCCTGACCAACGGACACAACGAACTGGTACTTGCCAACCGGAATGGTCGTGCCGTGCGCTTCAATGAGTCGGCTGTGCGCGACATGGGTCGTGTGTCGACTGGTGTCAGGGGCATGATCCTCGATGGCGGCGATGATGAGGTAGTAGGCATGATCGTGGTCAACGATTCCGAGAAAGAGACCATCATGGTGGTCAGTGAGAATGGTTATGGCAAGCGTTCACAAGTGGAGGACTACCGCAAGACCTCGCGTGGCACCAAGGGTGTGAAGACGCTGCAGATCACCGACAAGACCGGGCGCGTGGTGGCAATCAAGAACGTCACCGATGAGCACGACCTCATGATTATCAACAAGAGCGGTATCGCCATCCGGCTCTCCGTGGCCGAATGCAGGGTGATGGGCCGTGCCACACAGGGCGTCCGCCTGATCAATCTCACCAAGAAGAATGATGTCATCGCCAGCGTCTGCAAGGTCATGGGTGCCGAACTGGAGGCCCGCGTTGAGCAGATGAGTCGTGCTGAGTGGGCCCGCAAGAGCGAGGATATCAAGCACGACATGGAAAATGACAACGGCACGCCCCTGCCAGAGAATGAAACACCGGCAGAAATAGAAGATACTACGACCGGCGACGAGTAATTCGCCGAGTGTAATCATAGAAAATATCAACCTTTTATTAATAATGATTATGAAAAAAATGATGATTGTGGCTTTGATGGCAGCAGCTGCCTCAACAGCCTTTGCGGGCGATTCACCTGCCCTCAAGTCAATCCTGAAAGCCAAGACTTACGCCGAGGCTGCAGGTCTCCTTCAATCCTCTCTCGGACAGCTCACCAGCGACGCGGAGAAAGCGAAGGCTTACAACAAACTCGTCGACTTGGCTTTTGCCACAGTGACTAAGGAAAAGACCGCCATGGACAAGAACGTCGCTCTGAAGGGCATGCAGAATGCAAAACTCGAGGAAGTTGACTCTCTGGGCTACTACACCGCTCTCGGTCAGGCCTTCGACGCAGCTGCCGAGTGTGAGAAATTCGACCAGAAGCCCAATGAGAAAGGAAAGATCAATCCTAAGTTCCACGACTCCAACGTCGGACGACTGCTCAACTACCGTCTCGACCTCATCAATGGTGGTATTTACTTCCAGGAGAAGGGTAATATGAAAAATGCTTACAAGTATCTCGCCGACTATGTCGATACCCACGACACCCCGCTCTTCGCTCAGGAAGTGGCCAAGACTCCGGATGAGAACCTGTATAATATCGCCTACTATGCAGCCGTCTATGCTTATCAGAACAAGGATATCAAGGGCGTGCAGAAATATTGCGACATCGCCATGAAGGACGAGAAATTCGCCAAGGATGCCAATAACCTGAAGCTGGCTGTCGTTCAGGAGAGTCTCAAGACCCGTGAGGACTCCCTCAACTATGTCAAGGACCTGGAAGGTCAGTTTGCCGCTGATCCCAACAACGAGACTGTTTTCGGCACACTGGTCAACATGTATTCCTCGATGAAGATGAACGATCAGCTCAATAAAGTCTTCGACCAGAAACTGCAGAGCGATCCCAACAACTTCGTGGTGTGGGCCGTCAGGGGACAGAACGCCATGATGGACCAGAAACTCGACGACGCTGTCGAATACTTCAAGAAGGCTCTCGCACAGCAGCCCGAAAACGCCCAGATCCTTACCTATCTCGGTGCATGTCAGCTCGACCGCGGGTCGCAAGCTGAGAACCGTGCCGCTGGTAAGACCGGCCGCGTGCCCGAGGCAGCCATGAGCCAGATCCGCCCGATCTATGAGGAGGCACTCGGATACCTCCAGAAGGCCAAGGAACTGGATCCTGGCAAGGAGAAAGCCAACTGGGGATATCCCCTCTATCGCTGCTGCTATCAGCTTTATGGTGCTGATGATGCTCGTACCAAGGCAGCAGAGGCCGACTCTCACTAATCATTAGAATAAGGATAAGAATAGAGGAGGGTGTGAAATCCACACCCTCCTCAATTTAACTAAGTTGTGGGTATGTATATATAGCCCACTGTCTGTTTTCCCAGTGGGATACCCAAAGCCCATATTAAGGATGAAAAGATTGTTCCTATACGCTCTGTTGCTGTGCTTGCCACAGATGGTCTGTGCTCAGAAAAAAGCCATCAATGAAGCAAGCAATTATATCAAAAGCGCTAAAAACCTCGACAAGGCGGAGTCGCTGATGACTGGCCTTTTGAAGGATTCCGCCAATTTGCGTAACGAGAAAATTTGGACGACACTGATCGACGCTGTCAAATTGCAATATGTTCAGGGAAATGAGAAACTGTATCTCAAACAGAAATATGATACCGCCTCTCTTTTCACGATAGCAAAGAAATTGTTTGACATCTGCGAGCGGTTTGACTCCATCGATGCCTTGCCCAACAAAAAAGGGGTGGTGAAAATCAAATACCGGACCAAAAACGCGGACTATCTCAACGGACTCAGACCCAATCTCTACAATGGAGGGGCGTTCTTCCTGAGAAAGCTCGATTTCCAACGCTCCTGGGATTTTTATGATGCTTACCTTGACTGCGAACGGCAACCGCTTTTCTCTGGGCATCCATACGCCTCGACGGATTCGCTAAGGACCGCTGCGGCCTATTGGGCGCTCTATTCTGGCTATCGGCTCAAAGATGCAGACAAGGTGCTGAAATACCAGACCCTGGCGGAGACCGACACCGCAAAGCTCGACAACGTGCTGCAATATGTGGCCGAGACGCATCTTCTCCAAGCCGATACCATGGCCTATATGGAAACCTTGAGGAGAGGATTCGCCAATAATCCGAAACACGTGTTCTTCTTCCCGAGGATTGTCGACTATTACAACGTCCGTGGTATGGCAGATTCCGCCACCGTGTATATCGACGGGGCTTTGGCCTCCGACAGTACCAATGTGCTCTTCCTCTTCGCCAAAAGTACGGCATTGCTCAATGCCGGACAATACGACCGGTGTATCAAGCTGACGGAGCGGCTGCTGGCCCTCAACGACAGCATGCCCGAGGCTTACTGCAACATGGGGCTGGCTTACTACAACCAGGCATTGACCCTGGAGCGGACCATGACCCGCAACCGGAAGAAGCGCAAGGCTGTGAATGAACTGTATGAGAAGAGCCGTCCGTTCATGGAGCGGTTCCGCGCGCTGGCGCCTGATCAGAAAGAAAAATGGGTGCCTGCTCTCTATACGATTTACCTGAACCTCAATATGGGAAAAGAATTCGATGAGATCGACAAACTGCGTGAGAAAATCACTCACTGATGGTGGTCTTGAAGGCATTTCTTGACCATTTGCGGTACCACTGCTTTTGACCGTCGTCAAATGTTGGCGGCTGTGGGTAAAAAACCGAGCGGTTTATTTGTTTTTCTCATGAAAAACAAGTAATTTCGCACACGATTTATGATGTTCATCAACACCGATTATAAAAACTTTAAACAACATTCAGATGAAGAAGTACAATTTTAACGCCGGACCGTCCATCCTCCCGCGTGAGGTCATCGAAAAGACTGCCCAGCAGATTTTAGACTTCAATGGCAGTGGCCTCTCTCTCGCTGAGATCAGTCACAGAGCCAAAGATTTCCAACCCGTGGTCGATGAGGCAGTGGCTCTCATCAAGGAACTCCTGCAGGTACCCGAGGGCTACTCTGTGATTTTCCTCGGTGGAGGCGCCTCTCTTGAGTTCTGCATGGTTCCCTTCAATTTCCTCATCAAGAAAGCTGCTTATCTCAATACCGGCACATGGGCCAAGAAAGCTATGAAAGAGGCCAAGCTCTTCGGAGAAGTGGTCGAAGTGGCTTCATCGGCTGATGCCAACTATACATTCATTCCGAAAGACTGGACATGCCCCGACGATGCCGATTATCTCCATATCACCACCAACAACACCATTTATGGTACGGAGATCCGCAAAGACCTCGATGTCAACGTCAGGCTCATCGCCGACATGTCATCTGATATCTTCAGCCGTCCTGTCGATGTGGCCAAATACGACTGCATCTATGGTGGCGCACAGAAAAACCTGGCCATGGCGGGCGTGACGCTCGTCATCGTCAAGGACGATGCCCTCGGAAAGGCTCCTCGTCAGATTCCTACCATGCTCGACTACCGTACACACGTGGAGAAGGGTTCGATGTTTAATACACCTCCTGTGGTGCCCATCTACAGCGCTCTGGAGACACTCCGCTGGGTCAAGGCTCATGGTGGCGTTGAGGCTATGGACAAACTGGCCAAGGAGCGCGCCGAGATCGTCTATGCTGAGATCGACCGCAACAAACTGTTCCGCGGCACAGTGGCCGAGGAAGACCGCTCGCTCATGAATATCTGCTTCGTGATGAACGATGAGTACAAGGAACTGGAGAAACCATTCTTCGAGTTCGCCACAGCACAGGGCATGGTGGGCATCAAAGGACACCGCTCTGTCGGTGGATTCCGTGCCAGCTGCTACAATGCTCAGACCATCGAGGGTGTGCAGGCACTTGTGAAGTGCATGAAAGAGTTTGAGGCTAAAAACTGATAAAGATATGAAAATCCTCATAGCTACAGAGAAACCTTTCGCAGCCGCTGCTGTGGAGGGTATCCGAAAGGAAGTGGAGGGCGCTGGACATCAACTGGTCCTGCTGGAGAAATACACAGAGAAATCTCAACTGCTCGACGCGGTGGCCGACGCCGACGCCATGATCATCCGTTCTGACAAGGTCGACGCTGAGGTGCTCGATGCTGCCAAGAACCTGAAAATCGTGGTGCGTGCAGGAGCCGGCTACGACAATATCGACCTCGCAGCTGCTACCGCACATCAGGTGGTGGCGGAGAACACACCCGGACAGAATGCCAATGCCGTGGCTGAGCTCGTTTTCGGACTCCTTGTGATGGCTGTACGTGGCTTCTACAATGGCAAAGCCGGTTCTGAACTTTTGGGCAAAAAGCTCGGTATCCTCGCTTTCGGTAATGTAGGCCGTAACGTGGCACGTATCGCAAAGGGATTCGGCATGGATGTCTACGCATACGATGCCTACTGCCCCTCCGATGTGATTGAGGCTGCTGGTGTGCATGCGGTGGAAAACCAGGAAGCGCTTTTTGAGCAATGCGACGTGGTGTCTCTCCATATCCCCGCTACTGCCGAGACCAAGCAAAGCATTAACCGCGCTTTGGTAGGTAAGATGAAGAAAGGTGGCGTGTTGGTTAATACAGCCCGCAAGGAGGTCATCAATGAGGAAGAGCTCCTGCAACTTATGGCTGAACGCACTGACCTGAAGTACGTCACCGACATCAAGCCCGATGCTGATGAGCAGTTTGCTGCTTTCGAAGGACGTTATTTCAGCACTCCCAAGAAGATGGGTGCACAGACCGCTGAGGCCAATATCAATGCAGGCATCGCAGCAGCTAAGCAGATCAATGCTTTCTTTGCCGATGGATGCACGAAATTCCAAGTCAACAAATAACATCAATACGGAGGCATGGCCGTAAGGCTATGCCTCCTTTTTCCCTAATCTAATCACTATGGCAACAGTAAAACCATTCAAAGGCTTGCGGCCACCGCGTGACCTCGTCGAGAAAGTGGAGTCACGTCCCTATGATGTGCTCAATTCTGAAGAGGCTCGTACAGAAGCCGGCGACAATGAGATGAGTCTCTATCATATCATCAAACCCGAAATCGACTTCGAGCCCGGAACCAGCGAGTACGACCCGAAAGTCTATGAGCGTGCAGCGGAGAATTTCCGCAAATTCCAGGAAAAAGGCTGGCTCGTGCAGGATGAGGAGGAACATTACTACATCTATGCCCAGACCATGAATGGAAAGACGCAATATGGACTCGTGGTCGCCGCCCATGTCGATGACTATATGAGAGGGCGTATCAAGAAACATGAGCTCACCCGCCGCGACAAGGAGGAAGACCGCATGAAGCATGTGAGGGTCAACAACGCCAATGTTGAACCGGTGTTCTTCGCCTATCCCGACAATGATGTCCTCGACCGGGTTATCAGCCGATATGCCGATACTGAACCTGAATACGACTTCATCGCCCCCATTGATGGATTCCGCCATCAGTTCTGGGTCATATCCGACCATGATGATATTGAGGTCATCACGAGGGAGTTCTCCAATATTCCCTACCTCTATATCGCCGATGGTCACCACAGGTCGGCTGCCGCCGCTTTGGTCTGCGCCGAGAAGCAGAAAGAGAATCCCAACCACAAAGGCAACGAGGAGTACAACTATTTCATGGCTGTTTGCTTCCAGGCCTCACAACTCACTATCCTTGATTACAACCGTGTTGTCACTGATCTCAACGGACTGACTCCTGCGGAGTTTATGAAAGCTCTCAATGAGAATTTCACCGTCGAGGACATGGGAGAGAACATCTATAAACCACAGCGGCTCCATGAGTTCTCGCTCTATCTCGACAAACATTGGTATCGTCTGGTGGCTCGTAGCGGTTCTTATGACAATAGCGACCCTATCGGCGTGCTCGATGTCGACATTTCTTCCCGTCTGATACTCGATGGAATCCTTGGCATCACCGATCTGCGCAGTTCCAAACGCATCGATTTTGTCGGAGGCCTGCGTGGCCTGGAGGAACTCAAGCGCCGTGTCGACAGTGGTGAGATGAGGTTGGCTCTCGCCCTTTATCCCGTCTCTATGAAACAGATCATGGACATCGCCGACAGTGGCAATATCATGCCGCCGAAAGCCACATGGTTTGAGCCGAAACTGAGATCTGGGCTCGTCATACACAAACTCTCATGACCAACGATGAGTTTCTCACCATCACAGATAGCGTGGGCGAGGGATTTTACTCTGAGAAAAGGAGCAAATTTCTCGCCTTCGCTCATCATGTCACCACGGTGGAGGAGGTGAAGGACATCATTATTTCCTACCGATCGAAATATTATGATGCCCGTCATGTGTGCTATGCTTACATGCTGGGGCACGAGCGAAAGGAATTCCGAGCCAATGACGACGGGGAACCCAGCAGTACAGCAGGGAAACCGATACTCGGACAGATCAACAGCAAAGAACTCACAGACATTCTGATAGTGGTGGTGCGATATTATGGTGGAGTCAATCTCGGAACAGGAGGACTGATTGTCGCCTACAGGTCAGCAGCCGCTGATGCCCTGAATCATTGTCAGGTGGTGTCACGTCAGGTTGAGGAGATAATCACCTATGAGTATCCTTACGTCATGATGAATGATGTGATGCGAATCGTAAAAGAACTTGCTCCCCGCATTGTATCCCAGTCTTTTGACAACACGTGCTCCATCACACTGGCCATCCGCAAGTCTTCTGCTGATAATCTTCGCAATCGCCTGCAGCATCTCTCCTTTGAGTGATTTTTTCACTGCACTGCCTTTTTTCAGTCTTTTTATTTTGAGAATCCAAAACTTCTTTGTATTTTTGCACCGCAAAAGAGGAAAGTTGGCAGAGTGATCGAATGCGCTGGACTCGAAATCCGGTATACCCATTACGGGTATCGGGGGTTTGAATCCCTCACTTTCCGCAATCGGATAAGAAGCTGTTCACAAGGCAGCTTCTTTTTTTGTGCTCATTTTCAAATACTTAAAAGCACAACCTCTTGACAGACAATATATTATATTATGGACTGTACTCAAAATCCTATCAGTTATTATCGGTTGTCATCGGTTGTCATCGGTTGTCATCGGTTGGAAATGTTTTCCCATGTTTTCCCCATCGTCAAAGAATGTTTTCGCCATTCGCTAAAAAGATGGAACCTTTTTTTTTTTTTTTATAAAAGAGTTGCCTTGTATTGTTATTTTCACTATATTTGCAACGAACATCTCCGATTCTCGTGATCTGGCATGCTCGATTCCTTTTTTTTAATATGATGAGACTATGAAAAGACTTGCAACCATAATCGCAATGATACTTGTGTCTTTTATAGTAAAAGCACAAGAAGGGATTTGGTCGACCACCATCAATGACGTTTCTTCCGAGCCTTCTATCCAGATAAAAGATTTCAGCATGAAGAGGACTACCGTCAAGGGGCTCCCCCTTCGCAGTGCTGACACTGATAACCAGCTTCTTCTCAGTTGTTATGAGATTTCTTTTACTGAAATAGACAAAATCCCCATAATTGTAGATATCACTGACACAGAAATCATCAATGACATGGTTGATGATATCATGGGAGACTCCATTGAGACTGATGGTTATTTCACCTTGGAGAACAGCAATCCAAGTGTGGCCTCGGCTGTCAAGGAAGAACAAGAATTGAGCATTATCATCACACCTCTTGGGGTCGGAGAGACTACGATAGTTGTCACCCATAAGCAAAGTGGGAGAAACGCTGAGATTCAAGTATCGGTTGTAGCCTTGTGCCCCGATGATAATCATCCACATGCCATCGACCTTGGATTGCCTTCGGGCACGAAATGGGCATGTTGCAATGTCGGTGCTCATACGCCAGATGAATATGGGGGCTACTATGCTTGGGGAGAAACGGAAGAGAAGGAGGTTTACGGTTGGGAAAACTATCAGTTCGCCTATGCTGACGGCAATACTGACGGGATTTGGGACAATACGCACGATACAGGTTATTGGCATTGTCATGCTATCGGTTCCGACATTTCAGGCACCGTATATGACGTCGCTCATGTGAAATGGGGTGACTCTTGGCAAATGCCCACTCTGGCTCAAGTCCATGAATTGGTGAACTACTGTAGAGCACATTCTTGGCATTATTATGAAAAATATGATATGTTCAGTAGCCCCAACGGCCAGAGCATTATTTTCCCACATGGTGGAAACCATGAGTATGAAAATCATATTAAACAAGACGGAGTGTTTTGGCTAAGTACAGAAAAATCCGATTATCCTTCGTTCGACCATGACTACACGGCTTCATGCATCATTTTCACAGGTGGAATAGCTTGGGGCGCATGCAACCGCTTTGTGGGAAATTCTGTCCGCCCGGTCATCAATTCCTCCAACGGTATCGCTGAGTCAAAACCTTCCATGATTGCTTCAGGACAAGCTATCTACAACACCTATGGTGTCAAAGTGGCTGATAGTCCAAGGCAGATTTACGATCTGCCTCCTGGCATCTACATCACCAATAATCGGAAAATCGTGGTCAGGTGATAACTGTCCTTGCTCTCTGCCACCGTCATTGCTGTCCGGATTGGAAATCATATCCGTTCCATTCCAGGACTTCATGCCATTGTTCCCCTTCGCTTTTTATTATCACGTGGATGTTCTTGCCTTTGCGGGGGAGGGAGAATACGGCAATGCAATTACCGTCAATCAAAGCTCCGATATCTTCTGCATAAATGATCCGTAACTTTTGCTCTTTGTTGTCGTAGAGATAGAACGAGGGACCCACGTAAGGTGCCCAGCCATAGTCGTCTTTCATTTTCCATGTGGTGTTCTGACAAATCAATTTGTGCTTGCCGTCGGCACAGTTCCAAAAACACATCTCCATGGTCAGCGTGTCGCCGGATTCATCATTGTGTGTCTCATACAGCATATAGCCGTTCCTGATATCGAGAATAAAACTCACCGTATCGCTGACTGCCTTTTTACTTTGATACTTTTCCCATTCCTTATAAACATCTTTGTGAAAATCCTCTTCCTTCTCCGACTTGAGAATCGCGGTGGCAAAATCAGCGATGGTCGGCTGCTTGCCTTTGAATTCCACGCTGATACTTTCTTGATGCTCGGACGAGTAGTCGGGGTAGGTGTAAGTCTGGGCTGATGTTCTGGAGGCCATTAAACACGAGAGCAGGATTATCCAGAAGTAGGTTTTGATTTCTGTAGATGATTCCATGGTTTTATGGTTTATTTTTCGTACTTTTGCACAAAATAGTACAAAATGGATTCGGTTTTCACTTTCGCGAAAGAAAATTTCGACTTAATCATGTTGATTGTTGGGGTCATCGGTGTGATCATCAGCTTTATTTCCCTGATTGTTGAATTGAAAGCACGAAAGCGGAAGAAAGCGAGAGAGAAAGAGGCCGGAAAAGATAAATAACTCCGGCCTCTTTTTGCTTATTCGTCGATATTCACCAGTGTGTATTTCTTTGAGCCGAACCCGATTCTCTCAGCATAGTCGGTGATATAGGTGCCATGTTGGCGGTTGATACGCTGGATGAGTGGCTTGTTGTCATCGCCCGGCTTTCCTTTATAGTTGAACACCTTGTCCAGGCAGGCTTGGTCCACGGCCACGGGGTCGAGTGAGGCCATGATGCCCATGTCAAGCAGTTCTGGCTTGGCGGGATGCCCGTCACAGTCGCAGTCTACCGACATGTTGTTCATCACGTTGATATAAATGACTTTTCCGTTGAAATAGTTGTGTACAGCTTGTGCTGCCGCAGCCATCGACTCCAGGAAGTCGTCTTGCGTCTTTCCGGCTGCCAGATAATCCGGGGTCCAGGCGAGTTTGGGGTCATCGGTCTTGCCGGCGGAGTGGATGTAGCATTTGCCGGCAGTGGAGGCCACGCCGATGCTGGCATTCTTCATCACGCCACCAAAACCTCCCATGGCATGTCCTTTGAAATGGGCCAGGTTGATCATGAAGTCATAGTAGGCCAGGTGTTCGCCCACGATGTCATAGTTCAAGTGCTTCCTGTCTTTGATGGGGATGCGGATCTGGCCGAACTCGTCCATGAGGTCGACGGCGAAGATGGAGTCGAATCCATGCTCATGGATGGTTTCCCAGTGCTTCTTGGGGTCTTGGCGTGAACCGCCGTAGGCTGTGCAGCATTCCACGATAGTGCCGTTCACTTCCTCCACGAGGTTTCTGATCAGTGTGGGTTTCAGATAGTGGGTGTTGCCGCCTTCTCCAGTGGAAATCTTCACGGCCACGCGGCCTGTGGCTTCCACGCCCAGTGCCTTGTAGATCTTCACCAGTGATTCAGGGGTGATTTCCTTGGTGAAATACACTTTGGGCTGTGCCATTGCAGTCATCGACATACTCATCAAGACTGCGCATAAAATACAGAGACGTCTCATTCTTGTTTGTTAGGTTTGTTGGTCGTTTTTTTAAGTATGAAATCGTTGCAAAAATAGGGAAAAAAAGTCAGATGGCCAAAATCTTGTCTTTCTTACCTTCTCCGGGAACTTTAGTGGTCAGTGGCCAGTTTGTATTCCAAGAGCTTGTTCTGGTATTCTGCGAAGGCATCGGTATGCTTGTCCCTTGCCTGTTGATAAAGCATCTGGGCTTCCAGCAAGTCCGACATCTTGGAAGTGCCTGCACGGTAGTAGTCACGGTTCAGGCGGAGGTTTTCTTCTGCTTGTTGGATGCTGCGCTCGGCAAGAAGCAGTTGCTGGTATGACTCATCGACACCATTCCAAGCATTCTGCATCCTGATTTTCAGAAGTTCGGCATTGTTCTCGCGTTGCTCCATGGCTTTCTGCTGCTCTATCTTGCGGCGTTTGATGGCATGCGAACCGCCCCACCAGTCGCTGATGGGGATGCTCACGGTGGCGAATACCATGCCGAAGTGGTGGTCTTTCTCCATCAGGTTGTGGTAGTTGTAGCCAGCTCCGACGGCGACTGTGGGCAACTGTTGTCCCACAGCCATTTTCTTCTGGAGATTGGCTGCCTCCACTTGCTTCTCGAGCAATTGGTATTCTGCCGTGCCCAGGAGTGCCTGGTCGTGGTCTTTCCTGGCGGCGACGGGCGAGAGCCCTGTGGTGTCGTAACTGATACTGAAGGTGGTGTCGCGCAGACCGCAATATTGCGAGAGCAGCAGTTTGACCAGCGACAGACCGTTCTGCAACTTGAGCTTCTGGCTGGCGATGTCGTTTTGACGGAGTTGCACTTGCAGAAGGTCGTTGCGCAAAGTCAATCCGGCCTCTACTGCGAGACTCACATCTTTGCAGAGGGTCGTAAGCAGCTGCTCTACGGCATCGATGGTTTTCATTTTCTCTTGCAGCGACGCCAACTGCCAGAAATACTGCTCGGCAGTTTTCTCCACCTCGTTTTTCGAGAGTCGCTGCTGCAGGCGGCTGACATCCTCACCCACTTTGGCGAGTTTGTTGCCGTTGACAATCTGTCCGCCGGCGAAGACGGGCTGCATGGCCATCACGCTGCCGATGGTGCCGTTTTTCATCATTGAGATGCTCACGGGGTTGGCCAGGGCTGCCAGCGCTTCTACCGGAAAAGACTGGGCGAGCATGGCTCCTATCTCGGGCGAGATCATCTCTGAAGGGGTCAGGTTCATTTCTGCCATGCCTTTGTTGGCATTGAACCAAAGTCCCGTGGCACTGATGTTGGGGAAAAATTTGGTGAAGGCTTCCTTGCGTTGTTGTCGGGCGGCCTCGATGTCGTATTGTGCGGAATGGATGGCAATGTTGTTCTGCCGGGCAGAGTCAAGCATCTGCTCCAGGGTGTAGGTCTGTGCTGAGGCGGTCAGGGCACAAGACAGGATGAGGATTATTGTGAGTTGCTTCATGATTCTTGTTGGTGATGCTGGAATGCGTTTCTCTTTATGCAGGACTTGTGATGGCAGGTGAACGTTTACTTTGTCGATACTTTCCAATAGACGATGGGGAGCATGGTGACTACCATGATCAGCGAACCGATGCCTCCGGCGAAGATGGTCACACCCACCGGCATCCAGAACGAGGATTGGGCGATAATCATCGGCACCACGCCGACGGCCGTAGTGGCCGTGGTGAGGAAGATGGGCACCATGCGGCGCTTGCCGGCATCATAGCCAGCCTGTTTCACAGCCTCGTTGTAAGCCCTGTGGTATTCCCTTCGCTGATCATCGGTGACGACGGGTGGTTTCGGATGGGCTTCTACAAACTGCCTCACCAGGTTGTTGGCGTGCTCGAAGATGAGTATCTCGTTACGCATGATCATTCCCATCAGGGTGATCACCCCCATCACAGAGGTGAGTCCCAGGGTGCGGTTCATCAGCCCCAGGCCAATGAGGGCTCCAGGCAGCATCAGGCCGAGAGCGGAAATGCAGACGAGAGATATGCCGTATTTCTTGAAGTTGAAGAGCAGGAAGAAGAATACGATGATCATCGAGATGGAGACTCCGCCGGTGATCATCGGGATGGCTTCGGCATCATATTCGATCTCGCCGCCCACCTCCGCGCGTACGCCTTGGGGTATCTTGATTTCTTCCTTCATGATCTTCGCCACACGGTTCTCCACAGGAGCGGCGTAAGTGCCGCTGGCAAACTGGGCGGTCACGGTGATGCAGCGCTCTCCGCCGCGGTGCATGATGCGGCTCTCGCTCCACTTCGGACTCACCTTGGCCACCTGCCGCAGTGGCACTGTGCTGTTCTTGCCGTTGACGCCCGACGAGAGCATCGTCTGTGGAGTGGGCAGGCCGAGATCCTCGACATCGGAGTATGTCATGTCGGAATCATCCTTGACGATGATGGGCAACTCATAGTCTCCTTCCCAGATCTGGCCGATGCGGAGGTCGTTGGTAGTGGCACTCAGTGCCAGTGAGGCCGTGGTCCGTGTGATGCCGAGTTGCGACGAGGTCACGGGATCGAGTTCCACGTTGATGATAGGTGTGGGCTGGAAGAAGTCTGTATGCACCCACTCCAGTTCGGGCATTCTGCGCATGCGGTCCATCAGCTGCTCTGCCACGGAGTGCAGGGAGTCGATGTCCTCGCCGTAAAAACGGTATTCCAGTTCTGGCACCTCAAGAAAATCGAGGCGCTTGAAGCGTACGTACGCCTCGGGGAAGGCTTCCGACCATTTGGATTGGTATTCGGCCAAGAGTTCGAGCGTTGCGTCTTGTGATTGGGTGTTGACGATGAATTGGGCGTAGTTCTTTCCTGCCATCTGTGGGGCATAGCAGGTCATGAAACGGGGTGAAGAGCAACCGATGAAACTGGTGATGCATTTCACCCGGTCGTCTCTTTGCAGCGCTCGTCGCAGCGAGTCGGCCGTCTGCCGGGTCTCTTTGATTCCTTTGCCCTCGGGCAGGAAGATTTCCACGGCGAACTGGTCGCGGTCGGCATAGGGGAAAAGCCTCACTTTCAGGGTGGGCACAATCAGCATGGAGAGGAGGATAATGCCGACTCCACTGGCGATGGTGACCCATGGACGTCGGAATGTGAAGTCGAGCACGCGCTCGTAGGTGGTCTGCACCCATTTTGTTATGGCATTGCCGTTGGTGCTCACCTTGCCGGGCTTGATGATGAGCACCTCGAGGAAGGGGATCACCGTGACAGCGAGGAAGAGCGACACCATGAGGTTGATGCCGATGGTCCAGGGAAAGTGCTGCATGGCGTCTTTGAACCCGCCTTTGAAGGTCAGAAGCAGAGGGAAGAAAATGATACTGATGCAGAGCGTGGCGAGCATCATCGGCATGAAGTATTGCTTGGCGGAGTCGATGGCGGCCCGTTTGGGCTCATAGCCTTTGTCGAGGTATTCCAGATAGCCGTCGATGACCACGATAGAGTTGTCGACCACCATGCCGAGCACCACGATCAGGGCTGCCAGGGTGACAATATTCAGTTCGATGCCGGCCATATACATGATCGACACCGAGATGAAAGTGCTGAGTGGAATGGTGATGGCTGCCACGATGGCGGAGCGCAGGGGAAAGAGCACCATCATCACGAGGATGATGATGGCCATGGAGATGAGCAGGTCACGCAGGAAGTCACTCACGCTGGAGCTCACTACTTTCGGCTGGTCGGCGATGCGGGTGATCTTCACGTCGTCGGGGAGCATGGTCTCACGGTATTCTTTGAGCACTTTGTCCACATCCTTGCCGTATTGCACGATATTGTTGCCCGGGGTCATCTCCATGGAGAGGAGCACGCATGGATGGCCGTCTTGCTCGATATAGCTCTCGCTGTTGTCGTATTCTCTCACCACATCGGCCACATCTCTCACACGGGCGATCTTGCCGCTCACGGGGTCGCTGAAGATGATCTGGTTGGCTATCTCTTCCTCGCTGTTCTCTGTGGGTTCGATGTGGATAGGGATTTGCTGGTCTTCATCGCTGATACTGCCGCTCATGGTGGTGATGCCCTGGGCTTGCAGGCGGGTGAAGAGCATCTGCTGGCCGATGCCGTAGGCTTGCAGCCGATGCCGGTCCACATAGAGTGAGATCTGCTCTTTCTGGGCTCCGAAGAGTTTCACATTGGCCACAGAGGGGATTCGTCGGAGCCGGTCGGAAAGTTCGTCGCTGTAGCTTTGCAGTTCTCGGTGGCTGCGCTGGTCGCTCTCGATCGAAATGAGCAGGGCGGAGGTGTTGCCGAAATCATCGTTGGCGAGCAGGGCAAGTACGCCGCTGGGAAGTTGCTGTTTGAAGAGGTTCAGCCCATGCTTGATCTTGCTCCACACCTCATCCTTGTTGTTTACGTCATCGTTCAGGTAGACCAGGACCATGCACATCCCGTTTTGCGATGTGGACGTGGTCTTCACACGTTTCACTTCCTGGAATGTGAAGAGGTATCGCTCCAGTGGCCGGGCTACCTGTTCTTCCACTTCCTCACTGGTCGCACCGGGATATACGGCGACAACCACACCTTGGCGGATGGTGAATGCGGGGAACTCGTCTTTCGGCATGACATACATGCCGTATACGCCGAGGATGAAGAGGATGATGACGATGAGCAGTGATATGGAGTAGTGCTCCAAGGGCCATTGGAGCCAGTTCATTTTCTTTTCCATGTCTTGACGTCTTAGATTCAGTATTCCACCTTTGTGCCTTCACTCAATTTCTGGTAGCCTTCGGTGATCACACGCTGTCCTGTCCGTATGCCTTGGGTCACGGATATCCGGTTACCGAAGGTCGGACCGGTCCGCACGGTGTTACGGTGGGCACAACCATCTTCACCTACTGTCCACACGAAGAGCGACCCGTCGGCTTTCTTCTGCACACAGGAGATGGGGAGCAGGGGATTGCCTGTGCCGGAGCTGGTGTCGAATCTCACGTTGGCCACCATACCCGGAAGCAGCTTGTGGTCGGCGTTAGGCACATTGATACGGATGTCGTAGGTGTGGGTGAGGGCATCGGCTTGCACGCCTTTCTCGATTCTGCCGCCGGTCACTTGCTTGTCTACGGCATCCACAGCGATCAGCGAACGGCTGTCGCTGTGGATTGTGCTCATTTCCGTTTCAGGTATCGAGACTTTCACTTTCACGCTGTTGATGTTGAGGATGGTAACCACTGCCTGGGAGGGGAGGGCTGTCTCGCCTGTTCCCACCATCTTCTTGCCGATCACACCGCTCACTGGGGCTGTCAGACGGGTGTCCGACAGGTTCTTGCGGGCAATGCGCTCGGTGGCTGCTGCTGATCTGACGCTGGAGTGTGCGGTGTTCAGTGCGGTCTCAGCTTGTCGCAACTGTGTCTCAACCTCGATCCATTTGATTTCGGGCAGCGAACCGTTGTCGTGGAGGAGTTTCAGCCGCTCATGGGCATCCTTGGCTTGGGCGTAGGTGTTCTCAGCCTGTCGCACCATGTCTTCGGCCTGGCTGGTAAGGGCTTTGGCGGCTTCCACGCTGTTGCCGCTGCTGGTGGCATCAATCTCGGCAAGCAGCTGTCCTCGCTGCACCATCTGTCCCTCGCTCACCAGCATGCGCTTCACGACTCCCATGCTGGTGAAGCTCACCGCAGTGGCCTCGCTCTCTTCCACTATGCCTACATACGATTGTCCGTCGGCCGCCTGGGTGCTGGCCACAATTTCAGTCTTCACTTTCGTTGGCGATTTGATGGACTCGCTTCCTTTGTTCCCGCAACTGCATGCGAGCATGACGGCCATCAGCCCTATTATTCCTTTTCTCATTTTCCGCAAACTTGGTTTAATATGCAAAAATAAGCTAAAAATTAAGATTTTATCTGTCTGATTTCTCTTATTTTGATGTGAATTGAGTAAAAAAAGGAAATATAGGTAATGTGTTGCGAGAAATACAACACGTTATTTGTGCCAGATTGATTAATTTTGCAGTCAAATCAAGAATATGATGTATCAAGAAGAAGTCACGCTACAGCAACTTGCCGACAACTCGGATTTCAGGGTGGGCTATTCCGACGATGATATTGTCATCATCGACAGTATCCAGAAATTCACCGAGGCCAGCACCACCTTGGTCCCGATGAATGTCATTGCCATCTGCATCCAGGGCAAGGCCCAGGTGAGATTGAACGGGCAACCTATAGAACTACACAAAAACCAGGTGATGGTGATCCCGCAGAATGTCATTATCACCGACATGATGGTCAGTCCTGATTTTTCGTTCAAGACCATGCTCTTGACCAACCGCATCCTTCAGAGTTTCCTGCGCGAGAAAATGAGCCTTTGGAATGACGTGATGTATGTTCACCGGCTCAACGTGCTTGTCATGGACGACGATGATATTCTTTTCTATACCAATTTCTATGAGATGCTGAAATTTTCCATTGAGCGGGGCAAGGGCAATCCATACCATACCGAAATCATCCGGTCACTCATCTGTGCGGCTATTCTTGGCTTGTGTGGCACCCTGAGACACATGCTGCCAGGCGAACCACAGCCTCAGCGGCTGAGCATGTCGATGATCCATTTCAAGCGCTTCCTCGACTTGCTTCATACTTCCAAGGTGAAGCATCGCTCGGTGGACTCTTATGCTAAGGAACTGTTTATCTCGCCGAAATATCTTTCCTCCATCTGCAAGAAACATTCAGGAAAGACGGCCAATATGTGGATTACCGAGCAGGTGATGGAAGATGTGCGCTTCTACCTCAGACAGTCTGACCTGAACATCAAGCAGGTCAGCATTGTCCTGGGCTTCCCCAACACGTCCTTTTTCGGCAAATATGTCAAGGACCATTTTGGCTTGACGCCCACACAACTCCGCAACCAGCGCTGAGAGCAGGTTTGTTGTCTCCTCTCCAAAAAAAGATACGAGCGGCAGAGGTGTAGCCTTTGCCGCTCGACAGATTTATAGTCTCTTTCGACAGAATCTTATTTCTGGATATACTTCTTGCCGTTGAGGATGTAGATGCCCTTTGTTGGCTTCGTGATCATGCGGCCGGTCAGGTCGTAGATCTGGTCGCTCACGTGCTGGGCACTCTGGATCTCATCAATGCCGTCAGCACTCACGAATGTTACATTATAGATATAATACCAGCCAGTCTTGTTCACGAAACAGAGACGGGTGTTGATCTCCTGGCCATCTGCCATAGGAGCATCTCCGAAGTTGTTGATGATGAAGATGGCGTTGTTGGCTTCCGATTCCTCGTCGATCTCCAAGCTGATGAAGCCCTCTTCATCCTCGAAGCCATTCTCGTTGAAGCTCACGCCGGTGAATACGGGCGAGATCTTGTCGACCGAGAGCCCGTTGACGGTCTGAACTTTCATATTGTCGCCGCTGATGAGTTCCTTGAAGTCACTGCCGAGGGCTTCGACGGCTGGGGTCATGTCGATGGTGGCATTAATCATGGTTCCCGGGGCTGGCACAGGCAAGAGGATGCTCTCGCTTCCTGAAGTGCGCTCTTCCTCGCTGACATCGATTTCATTGACTGCAAACACGATGTCTTTGAAATAATAGTTGTTGACTTCTTTGAGCACGTTGCAGTTGAATGCCACGGTGTAGCCTCCTGCCTGGTCGGCGGTGATCTCTCCATCCACCTCGAGTTTCTGCCACTCTGGGGTGAAGTTCACGTCGCCCAGCATCTGGTAGAAGAGATAGTCGCCCGGGTTGCGGTGTATCTGCGTCTGTACAGTGGCTTCCTTATCGGCTTTGTACATCATCTCGAAATGGAATTTCTCGTTTACACGGAACTTGTGGGGAATCGTGACGAAGAATTGGGTCCGCCAGTCATCCAGAGATTTGGCCTCTCCTGTCTCCGGGTCGATCTCTGGGGCTATCGATGTGACGTTCAGGGCACGCATACCATCAATCTCCACGATACGGGCCGGCTTGTCGACGCCATCGATGCCGTCGCGGCCTATGAAACTGCTCACGTCATCTGTCGAAAGGTCGCCGTTCTTCACGAAGTCGAACCAGCCTGTCAACTCATGAGGACCCTGCGACTTCCTGATCTCAAGCTTGATGTCGTCAAAATAGTAGTTGTTGGCTTCCTTCAGCACATACAGGTTGAGTGCGATGGTATGCATCTCCTTGGTTGAGGTCTCAGGATCCTCATCACCATAGACTTGGTTCTGGGTGATGATACCTTCCTTGACGAGGGTCACCCATTCGGTGGTGAAACTGATATCGCCAAACATCGACCAGTAGTTGTAGTCGCCAGGGGCGTTGTGTGCCTGGCTCTGGGCGTTGGCTGGCTTGTCGGCACGTATGCGCATGGTCAGCCTGTACTCGTCGCCCACTTCGATTTTTTCCGCCACTGTGACAAAGAACTGGGTGTCCCAGTCATCGAGCGTCTCGCCCTCTTCCTGATCACGCGAGGAGGAGATCGCGCAATGGTTGTTGGGGTCTGTGGGGTCTACCACGAGGCGGGCATTGGTTTCTGCTCGGTCGCCGTCTCTGTACTCATGCACGAAGAAGCACGACACGTCATCGCCTTCGCAGTTGCCATTGGTCACCCGGTCGACATAATCCTGCTGCGCATAAGCGCCTGCCGACAGCATGATGGCAGCGATGAATGAGTAAATTTTCTTCATAATAGTTTCGGTTAGTTGTTAATGATAATAGTTGATAATAATTGATTCCGCATTTTGTGGCAAAATTAATGATTTTATTTTTGCTTCGTTTCTCGATATGTTTCCATAACTTTTTTGAATGAAACAAATCGCAGTTTCCTTTGCCGTTCTATGATGAAGTTGCCGTATTCCTAAGTTTTCAGGACGGGGAATGATGGTTTTTAGGAAATAATCGCTAAATTTGTGCTGTCGGTGGGATGGGAAAGTCCAGCTGGCATATTTCTGAAATAACAAAACAACGATGAAACAAAAGAAAATCGCTTTGATCACGGGTGCCACAAGTGGCATCGGTGAAGCTTGTGCCCGCAGGTTCGCAAAAGGGGGATATGACCTGATCCTGACCGGACGCAACGAGGAGAGACTGGATGGCGTGAGGAAAGCAGCAGAGGCAGAAGGTGCCGAGGTCATTACCTTATTATATGATGTGCGCGACCGGGAGGCTTGCCGCAAGGCTGTCGATTCGCTCTGCGGGAAATGGCAGGAGGTGGATGTGCTCATCAACAATGCCGGGCTGGCACTTGGTCTGGAAAAAGAATACCTTGGTGATATGGATGACTGGGAGACCATGATCGACACCAATATCAAGGGATTGCTGACGATGACGAGGCTCCTCGTACCCCGGATGGTGGAGCGTAGTCACGGGCATGTGATCAACATCGGGAGCGTGGCCGGGGATGCCGCATACGCCAATGGCAATGTCTATTGCGCCACGAAGGCGGCTGTGAAGGCCATCACCGACGGACTGCGTATCGATGTGGCGGAATCGGCTGTCCGGGTGACGAATGTCAAGCCAGGACTGGTGGAGACAAACTTCAGCGTGACGCGTTTCCATGGTGATGTCGACAAGGCCGGAAAGGTGTATCAGGGCATCCGGCCGCTGGTGGGCGATGATATCGCCGACGTGGCTTTCTATGCGGCGTCGGCACCCGAGCATGTGCAGATCGCTGAGGTGTTGGTGCTGGCCACCCATCAGGCCAGCGGGTCGGTCATCCACCGTACTTGAAGACCCTCTGTGGATTATTTGAACCTCACCTGTTGGTAACCCACCAGCAGGTCGGTTCTTCCACCGGGTTCCCGGTAATACACCAGCGCTTGGTATTTATTCTCTGTCTGGAAAAAATTGCCTTCGGTGGGCATCACCTGTGCGTATCCGTCGTCGTCCAGCAGCACGTACTGGTAGGAGTAGTAACCCATTTTCAGCATCATGCTCGCATCATAAGTGTGGGCCGACTCGTCATATTCCATCAGGTATTGTTGCGTAAACTGGTCGTTGGTCCATACTCCGTTGAGATAGACCTCTCCGACCATGCGGCGCGGGCATTGCAATTGGAAGTGCACCATCACGTAATCCGACAGACGGTCGTTCTCGATATTGTCGCTGTTGCGGATATAGAAGCTGCCGTTGGCATCCTCGTCGTAGAGATAGTTGGGACGGGGAACGTCGGTGAAGACGTAGGCGTGGAAGAACTGGCCATCCCAGCGGATGCGGTCGATGCCGAGGGTGGGGTGGTCGGTGTCGAGCACCTCGAATTTGTGATACTCATTGCCGGCATCGAAGATGAGGTCGCGGCAGTGCTCCCACCTGAGTCCGTCTCTCATGGTGTATTGTGGGGCGGCGTTCACCACGGCATTGTCCCATCGTCCGTTCTGCATCACCACGGTCTTGATCTGTGTCGTGGGGTTGATGATGTTGACAGGACCGTAGTTGACCGACATGGCGACTTGCTGATGCGAGTGGTTCACGTCGATGTCGGTATTGGTACTGACGGTCATGGCCACACTCATTTTGGGGTCCACCACCATGAAACAGGCCGAGAACATCGCCTCGTTGTCGTTGTTGTCGTCGTATACCGTCAGCCGGTAGTTGCCGCTCATTTTCAGGCGGCACCGCTCATTTGGAATCGACAGGTCGTAATGGGTGTAGAGCATGTTGGTGTTGAGCGACTCCTGGATGTCTTCGATCAGGTTTCCTTCCACGAAGCCTTCGATGTAGTCGCTTTCGAAAAGTCCATCGCTCACGCTCCAGTCTGCCTCACAGTGCTCCACCTTGTAGGTGTAGCGATGATAGTCGTGGGTGAGATCGTCGAAGGAGATGCGGATGGGGACACCGTTGAGATATGTCACCGGGGGCGAGAGCCAGTCGGTGCCGGCCACCACCTGAAGGGTGGCGATGCGGTCGCTGTAGATCTCGTTGCGCTGCGCTTGGGCCGTCATCAGGCCGGAAAGCAGGAATAAGACGATGCTGGTTAGAAGGTATCTCATACGGCTTGGATTGAAAGAATGATTTCGGCATCCGTCCTGCCCTTGCGGTGAACCTGGGCTCAGCGCGGTATGACAGGGCGAATGCCGAATCGAAGGATGGGGGAGCGGGGAACTCCGGCAGGCGGATACCCCCGTCTCTCTGTCTTATTTCTTGTTGAGGGCCATGTCGACGGTCACGGCCACAGCCACGGTGGCACCCACCATCGGGTTGTTACCCATGCCGAGGTAACCCATCATCTCCACATGTGCGGGCACGGAGGATGAGCCAGCAAACTGTGCGTCGCTGTGCATGCGGCCCAGAGTATCTGTCATGCCATAGGAAGCAGGACCAGCGGCCATGTTGTCGGGATGCAGGGTGCGGCCTGTACCACCACCGGATGCCACTGAGAAATAAGGCTTGCCTGCCAGCACGCGCTCTTTCTTATAGGTGCCAGCCACTGGGTGCTGGAAACGGGTGGGGTTGGTGGAGTTGCCGGTGATCGACACGTCGACGTTCTCATGCCAGAGGATGGCGACACCCTCGCGCACGTCATCGGCACCGTAGCACTTCACTTTGGCGCGCGGACCATCGCTGTAGGGCTTCTCCTGCACGATTTTCAACTCGCCGGTGAAGTAGTCAAACTTGGTCTGTACGTATGTGAAGCCGTTGATGCGGCTGATGATCATGGCAGCGTCCTTGCCCAGACCGTTGAGGATGGTGCGGAGCGGTTTCTTGCGCACTTTGTTGGCCATCTCGGCGATCTTGATGGCACCCTCTGCGGCAGCAAATGACTCATGGCCAGCGAGGAAGGCGAAGCACTCGGTCTCCTCACGGAGCAGACGGGCGGCCAGGTTGCCATGACCGATACCCACCTTGCGGTCGTCGGCCACTGAACCGGGGATGCAGAAGCTCTGAAGGCCGATGCCGATGGCCTCGGCTGCGTCGGCGGCAGTTTTCACACCCTTCTTGATGGCGATGGCAGCACCGCAGACATAGGCCCACTTGGCGTTCTCAAAGCAGATGCCCTGAGTGTCCTCGCAGATCTGATAGGGGTCGACTCCGATGGACTCGCAAATCTGGTTGGCTTCCTCGATCGACTGGATTCCGTTGGCGTTGAGAGCGGCGATGACTTGGTTCATGCGGCGCTCCTGACTCTCGAATTTCACTTCTCTTATCATAATGTGTCCTCCTTATTCTTTACGTGGGTCAATAGTCTTCACAACACCCTGCTCGGCGGTGGTGCGGCCGTAACGGCCGGTGAATTTCTTCACAGCCTCATTGGCGTCCATGCCGCCCTTGATGGCTTCCATCATCTTGCCTAAGTGCACATACTCATAACCGCAGACCTGTGAGTCGGCGTCGAGAAACATCTTTGTGATGTAGCCTTCGGTCAGCTCCAGATAACGGGTGCCTTTCGACTTCGTGCCGTAGAGCGTGCCTGTCTGGCTGCGGAGACCTTTGCCAAGGTCCTCGAGTCCTGCGCCGATCACCAGGCCACCCTCGGAGAATGCACTCTGGGTACGGCCGTAGACCACCTGGAGGAAGAGCTCGCGCATAGCAGTGTTGATGGCATCGCAGACGAGGTCGGTGTTCAATGCCTCGAGAATGGTTTTGCCCGGAAGGATCTCAGAGGCCATGGCGGCAGAGTGAGTCATACCGGTGCATCCGATGGTCTCCACCAGGCACTCTTCGATGATACCATCCTTGATGTTGAGGGAGAGTTTGCAGGCACCCTGCTGAGGAGCACACCATCCGATACCGTGGGTATAGCCGGAGATGTCCTTGATTTCCTTTGCCTGAATCCATTTGCCCTCCTCGGGAATGGGGGCTGGTCCATGATGCGGACCTTTGGCAACAACACACATGTTGTTGACTTCATTGGAATAAGTCATGTTAAAAAAATGTTTTATTAATATATAATGTTGATATGTGATGACAATATCAGCTCACCCGTAGCCGGGGCATTGTCCTGAATATCCGATGCAAAATTAGTAATTTCTTCTGAGATTTCACGGTATTGCATCTCCTTTTTTCACTCCCCCTGATGGTTTTTTTATGCTCTTTGCTGTCATATCGCTTTTTTTGTTGTAACTTTGCAAACTGAAAATGACATTTTAGCAGAGCTTATGAAAGAGGTGAAGGTGAGAGATTCCGCATTGAAAGCGGCGGCCGAGGAGGGCATGGATGCCTTTATCGGCGTGTTTGTCGATGCCATCTACGAGGCTGTCGGCGGTGAGCTTACGGCCGACAGCATGGCGCAGCTCTCAGCCGATCAGATCACGCTGCTTGCTTACGTCGCCCTGCGCGACGAGGTCATGGACGGCGGGTTTGTGCTGCTCATCCATGATGGGTATGGCGGATTCATTTTCAAGAACCCATTCTCGAGGATGATGAGGGCGTGGGGACTCGATGCCCTGGCCAGTCTCATCAACAAAGTCCACAAGCTTTATACCCATCACCATGAGGAGATAGAGCGCGACTACACCGACGACGAGTTCATGGCCTTGTATGAGCGGATGCCGGAGTTTGATGACTATGACGACGACTTCGTCGAGAACGAGGAGGAGTGGACCACGGCCGTCGCCTATTACGTCGACGAGCATACCGATAGCTTTGCTACCATAGTGAGTGAATGAGATGAATAAGGAACAGCAACTGCTCAGGAAGAAGAGTCCTGTGCAGATCAAGAATAAGAAAGCGGCTTTTGAGTATTTCCTGGTGGAGACGTTCATGGCGGGTATCGTGCTCACTGGCACGGAGATCAAGTCTATCCGCATGGGAAAGGCTTCGCTCGTGGATACCTATTGCCTCATCATCAATGGAGAGATGTGGGTCAGGGGTATGAGCATCTCGCCCTATTTCTACGGTTCATACAGCAACCATGAGATGAAGCGCGACCGCAAGCTCCTGCTCACCAAGCGTGAGATACACCGGTTGCAGGAGGCAACCAAGCAACCAGGTTTCACCATCATCCCCACCTTGATTTTCATCGATGAGAACGGCAGGGCCAAAGTCGACATCGCCTTGGCAAAGGGAAAGAAGATGTTTGACAAGCGCCAGACGCTCAAAGAGAAGGAGGACCGTAGGGAAATGGACCGTGCAAGGAAGAATTTTTAGAACGCACAACTTTTTTTGGGGTGAAAAGATATTCTCTTGACAGTATTCTCAGAGAACGGGTGGCCATCCTCGATGGGGCCATGGGTACGAGGATTCAGCAGTACCAGCTGACTGAGTCGGATTTTCACGGCTATATGTTTCGCAACCTCCGGGTGCTGATGAAGGGCAACAATGATGTGCTCAACATCACGCGTCCCGACGTGATCCATGAGATTCACTGCAAATATTTGGAGGCTGGAGCCGACATCATCGCCACCAATACATTCAGTTCGCAACGCATCTCCCAGGCCGACTACCAACTTGAGGCGTTCAGCCGCCAGTTGGCATTTGCAGGAGCCCAACTGGCACGCAAGGCGGCGGATGCCTACTCGTCGCCAGAGAAACCTCGTTGGGTGGCCGGCTCTGTCGGACCCACCAACAAGTCCTGTTCGATGAGTCCTGATGTCTCCGACCCGGGGGCAAGGGCCATCACCTATGATGAGTTGCTCGAAGCCTACGACGAGCAGATAGACGCACTGGTCGAGGGTGGGGTGGACCTCATCCTCATCGAGACCATTTTCGATACCCTCAACGCCAAGGCTGCCATCCATGCCGCATCACAGGTCATGGCGCGGCGCGGCGTAGAGTTGCCCATCATGCTTTCCGTCACCATCAGCGACCTGGCAGGGCGCACGCTGAGCGGACAGACCTTGGAGGCGTTTCTCCATAGTGTCAGCAGTTTCCCCATCTTCTCCATCGGACTCAACTGTTCTTTCGGTGCCAAGCAGATGAAGCCTTTCCTTCAGGAACTGGCAGCCAAGGCTCCGTGCTTTGTTTCGGCATATCCCAATGCAGGACTGCCCAACTCGATGGGTCTTTACGATGAGACGCCTGATACCATGGCACCGTTGATGGAGAACCTCATCGACGAGGGCTTGGTCAACATTATCGGAGGATGCTGTGGCACCGACGAGCATTTCATCCGAAAATTCGCCGAGGTGGCGCAGGGTAAAAAGCCCCGTGTTCCTGCTCCCAAAGAAGGAATGATGCAGCTCAGCGGTCTCGAACCGCTCAAGGTGTCTCCTGAAGTGGGTTTCGTCAATGTTGGTGAGCGGTGCAACGTGGCGGGCTCAAGGAAATTCCTGCGACTGATCAACGAGAAGAAATACGACGAGGCGGTGGGCATCGCGCGCAAGCAGGTGGCCGACGGAGCTTTGGTCATCGATGTCAATATGGACGATGGCCTCCTCGATGCTCCGCACGAGATGACCACTTTCCTTAATATCATCGCCTCAGAACCGGATATCGCAAGGGTGCCGGTGATGATCGACTCCTCCGACTGGGAGGTGATTCTCGCCGGACTGAAATGTGTGCAGGGCAAATGTATCGTCAACTCCATCTCGCTCAAGGAGGGTGAGGAGTGTTTCCTGCAGAAAGCCAGGGTCATCCGGCAGTTTGGTGCGGCTGTGGTGGTGATGTGCTTCGACGAGGAGGGGCAGGCCACCACCTATGAGCGCAGGATAGGGATTGCCGGCAGGGCTTACCGCCTGTTGACCACCAAGGTGGGATTCCAGCCCTGCGACATCATCATCGATCCCAATGTACTGGCCATCGCTACCGGCATTGAGGAGCACAATGCTTATGCGGCTGACTTCATCCGTACCTGCAAGTGGATCCGCGACAATCTGCCCGGGGCGCATGTCAGTGGGGGAGTGAGCAACCTCTCCTTTGCTTTCCGTGGCAATAATTATATCCGCGAGGCCATGCATGCCGTTTTCCTTTACCACGCTATCAGCCAGGGGATGGATTTCGGCATCGTCAATCCCGCGGCTAAAGTGACTTTCAACGATATCCCGGCAGATGAACTCGAGATCATCGAGGAGGCGGTGTTGTGCACCACTGATGATCCGTCGGCCAGGCTCATCGCCTTGGCAGAGAAGATCAAGAAGCGTCAGGAGGCCGAAAAAGCCGCTGGCGGCACAGAGGGCGGCAGTCCTAAAGCGCCACATCAGGAAGACTGGCGTTCCGGCAGTCTGGAGCAGAGACTCGTGGAGTCACTCCGGAGGGGCATCGGCGACTATCTCCCTGCAGACCTCGACGAGGCTCTGGCGCATTATCCCAAGGCGGTCGACATCATCGAGGGCCCTCTCATGGCAGGCATGAACCTTGTCGGCGAGCTTTTCGGACGTGGAAAGATGTTCCTGCCGCAGGTGGTGAAGACGGCGCGCACCATGAAGCAGGCTGTGGCCTACCTCCATCCGCATATCGAGAAAGAGCGGCGGGGCCAGACCACCAAGGCAGGCAAGATCCTTCTGGCCACTGTCAAGGGCGACGTGCACGATATCGGCAAGAACATCGTCGCTGTGGTGATGGCGTGCAACAACTATGAGGTGATCGACATGGGTGTGATGGTGCCGGCGAGCCAGATCGTCAAGAAAGCCATCGAGGAGCATGTCGACATCATCGGACTGAGTGGACTGATCACGCCAAGTCTGGAGGAGATGGTCAATGTGGCCACGCAGTTGCGTGAGGCTGGGCTTGAAATCCCGATCATGATCGGCGGGGCAACCACCAGCAAGCTCCATGTGGCATTGAAAATCGCACCCGTTTATCGTGGGCCAGTGGTCTGGATGAAGGATGCGGCCCAGAATGCTCTCACCGCAGCCAGACTCATGGACAATGCGGAGCGGAAATCGCTGGAGACGCAGCTCCAGATGGACTACAGCCAGATGCGGGCGGATTATGAGGAGGAACAGCGTCAACTGCTCTCCCTCGATGAGGCCAGGAAGCGCCGGCTCCGCCTTTTCGACGAAGAGGAATGAGCTTGGCTCTGGAATAACAGGTTTGAAAAGAATGGACAAAATTAAAAATATAGTATTTGATTTCGGAGGTGTCGTCCTCACCATCGACCATGGCGAGGCCGTCAGACGGTTCAAGGCTCTCGGGCTGAAGGATGCTGAGGAGCGGCTAAACCCTTACACACAAGGTGGTATCTTCGGTGATTTGGAGCTGGGACTCCTCTCCGCCGAGGAGTTCACGGAGCGGTTGGGCGAACTGTGTGGGCGCAGGCTGACGTTCGACGACAGTTTTTATGCCTGGATGGGCTACCGCAAGGAGCTCCCTGAGAAAAAACTCCAGAAACTGCTTCGGCTGAGGGAGGAGGGCTACAAGGTCATCTTGCTCTCCAACACCAATCCCTTCATGTGGCACTGGGCCGACAGTCCGGAGTTTGATGGCAAGGGTCATCCCGTGGGTTATTATTTCGACTCCGTCTATGTGAGTTACAAGCTGGGCGTGATGAAGCCCGATCCGACCTATTTCTGGCATATGCTCATGCATGAGCAGGCCTTGCCTTTCGAGACCCTTTTCATCGATGACGGACCGCGGAATGTGGCCGCCGCCAGCCAGTTGGGCATCAATACCTATTGCCCTCAGAATGGTGAGGACTGGACAGAGAAGATAGACCAGTATCTTCATTCGGAATCCTACTGAGAAACGTGGTTATATTTTACACAAAAACGATATCATGACATCCAAAAGGAAAAGAAAATGGAATCTGCTGCCGGGTCAGCCTCTCACCGAACTCGACAAGCAGGTGATGTATTGGGAGAACAAGGGCAAGGAGGTGCCGACCCGCGACCTTATCCGCACACCCGAGGAGATAGAGGGTATCCGGCGGAGCGGGGTGGTCAATACCGGTGTCCTCGACGAGGTGGCCCGACAGATCCATGCGGGCATGAATACCCTTGAGATCGACAAGATCTGTTACGACTATTGCACCAGTCATGGAGCCACGCCGGCCTGCCTGGGTTATGAGGGCTTCCCCAAGAGTGTCTGCACCAGCATCAATGAGGTGGTCTGCCATGGCATTCCCAAAGAGGAGGATGTCCTCCAGGAGGGCGATATCATCAATGTCGATTTCACCACCATCCTCGACGGCTATTACGCCGATGCCTCGCGCATGTTCATCATCGGTAAGACCTCGCCCGAGTGCGAGCAGCTGGTGAGGGTGGCACGTGAGTGTCTCGAGATCGGAGCGGAGGCAGCCAAGCCTTACAGTTTCGTGGGTGATATCGGCCATGCTATCGAGAAGCATTGCAAGAAATACCATTATGGCGTGGTGCGCGACCTTTGCGGACATGGGGTGGGGCTCAAGTTCCATGAATTGCCCGATGTACCTCACTTCGGACACCGCGGGCAGGGCATGTTGCTCGTCCCAGGCATGGTGTTCACCATCGAGCCGATGATCAACATGGGCTCATGGCGTGTGTTTATCGATGATGACGATCCCTACGGATGGGAAGTCATCTCCGACGATGAGCTGCCCAGTGCCCAGTGGGAGCATACCTTCGTGATGACCGAGCATGGCGTCGAAATCCTTAGCTATTGACATGGAGAAGAAAGATATTTACATATTGGGGATAGAGAGCAGCTGCGACGACACCTCTGCCGCTGTGCTGCGCAATGGGGTGTTGCTCAGCAACGTCACAGCGTCGCAGGATGTGCACCGCGACTATGGCGGGGTGGTGCCCGAACTGGCATCCAGGGCTCACCAGCAGAATGTGGTGCCTGTGGTCGACCAGGCCATCAAGCGGGCGGGCATCACCAAGGAGATGCTTTCCGCAGTTGCCTTTACACGCGGACCCGGTCTCATGGGCTCGCTGCTCGTGGGGGTGAGTTTCGCCAAGGGGTTTGCCAGGGCTTTGGGCATTCCTCTCATTGATGTCAACCACCTGCAAGGTCATGTCATGGCGCATTTCATCAAGGAGAGCGACGATGATACCTCGGCCCCGCCCATGCCTTTCCTTTGCCTTTTGGTGAGCGGTGGAAATTCTCAGATCGTGAAAGTCAATGCCTACAACGATATGGAGGTATTGGGCCAGACCATCGACGATGCGGCAGGAGAGGCCATCGACAAATGTTCCAAGGTGATGGGACTCGGATACCCCGGCGGACCCATCATCGACCGGTTGGCGCGTCAGGGTAATCCCCATGCCTATCGGTTTGCCGAACCGCATATCCCAGGCATGGACTACAGTTTCAGTGGTCTGAAGACCTCTTTCCTCTACAACCTCCGCGACTGGGTGAAGGATGATCCTGATTTCGTGGAGCACCATAAGGAAGACCTGGCCGCCAGTCTCGAGTTCACCATCGTCGACATTTTGATGAAGAAACTCCGCATGGCCGTCAAGGAAACCCGCATCAAGCATGTGGCACTTGCTGGAGGCGTTTCGGCCAACAATGGCTTGCGCAATGCGTTCCGTGAGCATGCTGCCAAATACGGATGGAAAATCTACATCCCGAAATTCAGCTATACCACCGACAATGCGGCCATGATCGCCATTACGGGTTACTATAAATTCCTCGATGGGGTTTTCTGTCCTATCGACGCTCCTGCTTTCTCCAAGGTGACATTCCAGTAGGCGTGCCAACTTGCCGAATACTTTTTGTCGTTACATTTTCAAAACAACCATACATCCATGCAATTAGAGAGTAAAGTCCTGAGCCGCGAGATACAGACGCTGCTCTATGAGTCGGGAAAGACCCTCGGAACAGCTGAGAGCTGTACTGGCGGACGTATTGCCGAAGCCATTATTTCCATTCCCGGCGCGTCAGAATATTTCAAAGGAGGCATAGTCTCCTATACCAACGAGGTGAAAGAGCGTCTCCTCCATGTCGACCATCAACTGCTTGAGGAGAAAACCGCTGTCTGTGAGGAAGTCGCCATCGCTATGGTGGAAGGAGCCTGTGAGGCGTTGAATGTCGATTATGCCATCGCAGCGACGGGTATAGCCGGACCTGGAGGTGGCACCAAGGAGATTCCTGTGGGCACAATCTGGCTCGGTTTCGGTACCAAAGGCCATGTCAGGACCCTGAAACTGGAAGAAGACGAGGGACGTGACATCAATCTGGCCAATGCCACTTTCAGAGCCCTTCAAGCCTTCCGCGCGTATCTCGAGGACACGCTTCCTAAGCCCGTTGAGGAATAATCCGCCGCCACTGCCTTGCTCGTTGCTCCTCGTGCTCCTTTTATGGTTTTGCACAGGTTAAGCCCCTGAATCAGATGAGAGATTACCCTCAATGCCAGGACTGGTTTTCTGATAAAAATAGAGACGCCCCAATGTGACGTCTCTACATTTAATTGATGATGTGATATCCGGGAATGTATCGGCCCCCGGCCGGAATCATTTTTCCGCTCGGCCCGAAGGGACGCTTGCCTTATCAAGAATCTTCAATTTTCAATCTTCAATAATGTAATCCGTCATTGCCCGCTTCTCGACGGAGAAGCCGATGCCGGCCTTCACGATGCGGCGGCCGTCGGTGGCGTAGCGCAGGGCATAGCCCCTGTCGTTGATCTGGTCGAGGGCGTCCTGCGCCGTGCCGTTGATCTTGAGCTCCATC
>OCTW013369710.1_pt1 | contig 72833 bp, 67 predicted proteins | sample 1539671 | NCBI WGS metagenome assembly OCTW01 (sample SAMN02144230, study PRJEB22623) | gut metagenome | biome: sheep rumen | host: Ovis aries | place: New Zealand | reverse complement strand
AGATTCCATGAAGTTCTTGTCCATGGTCTTGTAGCCCTTGTCGAAGTCGACCCAGCGGCCCATGCGGCGCACGGTCTTCTTCCATTCGCTGGTGTACTTGAGCACCTTGCTACGGCAGGTTTCGTTGAACTTATCAACACCGAGCTTCTGGATTTCGGCAACGCCAGCGAGACCGAGTTCGTTCTGCACGAGAGATTCAATCGGAAGTCCGTGGCAGTCCCAACCGAAACCGCGGGGAACCTTCTTGCCCTTCATGGTCCAGTAACGCGGAACGATATCCTTGATGGTACCGGCGAGCAAGTGACCGTAGTGCGGAAGGCCCGTTGCAAACGGAGGACCATCGTAGAAGGTGTACGGTTCGGTTTCCGGACGGCTGTCAAGGGACTTCTTGAAGCTTTCGTCCTTGTCCCACAGGCCGAGCACGCGCTCTTCGATCTGCGGGAAGGTCTCTTCTTTCTTTACTTCACGAAACATTTTTGAACCTCAGGGTAGGAACGCCAGACGATAGACGAAAGACGATAGACGAAAGAATTCGACAACAGTCTCCACGCCAGACGCCAACGCAACCTAACGTTAAATTTTCGGGCGTAAAGATAGAAAAAGGAGCGAAAAGCGTTCTTTCTAGGGCTTGCTTTTTTCGTATTTTGCCCTTATCCACTCGGGGCTGCGGGCGCGGGTTTCAATACTTACGCGGTCGATTACGCCATTCCAGGTTTCGGTCCTGATTTCGTTGCCGCCCACGCGGAATGGAACGCTCCGGTTCAGGTCATTCGGAACAAATTCCTGTGCATTGCCTACGGGATTGCCGTTTACGAACATGCTTACCATGTGGTCCTTCGAAACGAGTACGAGGAACGCCCATTCTCCCACAGGGACACTGGTTGAATCGCCGAAGAAAATGGCTTCGGGATAGTTGGGCATGCTTTTCATTACGGTGAATGAACCGGTGTTCGACTCAAAATGCCACTGGAACCGCGACGTGGAATCGCTCCAGTAGGCGCGCTGGCAGAACAGGGCCTGGTGCTCTCCGTTTGGACCGTTCCATTTTGTCCACAGCGAAAGGGTGAAGTCTCCGCCAGTGGGGTTGAGGGTGTCCAGGTCTATATACTGCCCCGGTTCAAGCAGTACGCCATTGCCACTTACGCCCTCTACATAATTTACACTGTCTGCAATTTTTCCGTTGTGGTCAAACACGTATTCGTCGCCGTTCATTTCGATGTCTATCGTGGTCCATCCGGTATTGGCCTCGCTTACATCGTTGGCGTGGAAAGATGTGAATCCGTAGGTTTCCCCGAGCAGGTCAAGGTCTGGATTCCAAAGGTGTCCTCCGAAGTTTTCCAGTTGCGGAAGTACCAGCGTGTCGCCGGCGTCCTGTATCGAGAACGGGATGTAACCCGTCACCGAAGCACTTTCTGAATAAATTAACATTTCTTGTATGCCGGGTGGAATCGAATCGAAACGGAAGGATCCGTCTGCCAGCACTTCGGCCATGAGGTGTGTTCCGCCGATACGGACCAATCCAGACGTTGCACCAGAAATGCTTCCCCGGACAGCCTTGTTCGTGCCGATGCGGATTTCTTCTGTCTTTTGAGTTGGCGGGAGAGAAAGTCCCGAAAGTGCACCCGATTCGGCGTACAGGTAGAGCTCCGGTGTGGCCTGCTTGCCGATATGTTCATCGTCGGCGGGCATCTTGAATTCAAACTGGGCGTTGGAATCGGCAAAGGTTTCCAGGGAATCGACAATTTCAATGCCGTTGTCCCAATACAGCGCAAGCCGTGCGGCGGCCATTTTTTTGCCCTGCATGTTGACTACGGTTCCGCAGAATACTACCGAGTCTGGTTCCTGTGCAACAGAATTTCCGATATCGGTAACGCCGCCAGCCACATCGTTGCTGTTTGAACAAGCGAGGAGGGCAAGGGTGGTGGCAAAGGCGGCCATCCACCCATGGCAAGGTTGTCTAAGCCAAACTATCAAACGATTCATCCTTCGTCCTCCTTCGTGAGCATCTTGCTCATCGGGAACGCCACGAGCATCATTTCGTAAATACGCTCCACGTTGGTGTCGTTGGACGCGCGGGCTATAATTTTTTTGCGGGCATCCTCGAGAATTTCTACGGCGTAGTCATAGGAACTTTTGCTCATGGCAAGGGTCGTGAACGTGGCAAAGCGTTCGTCCTTGGGCATGGATTCCACTGCACCTATGGCGTGCTGTATGTACTCGTGTCGGATTTGCCGGAGTGCAATGGGTGGGATTTCTGCGGCGTCCAGCATTTGCGAAGTCAGTTCGTAGCGTTCGCCCTCTTTTTTCAGGAGTCCCCATTCCAGCAGGCTTTTCACCGCCTTGCGGGCTTCTTCTGTCGTTATTTGCGGCGTGAGCGACCGTGCCAGCACGCGGTAGTCTTCGTGCCAGTCCAGGTCTACGGCGAGTTCGCGTATGATAGGGTAGTACCACTTGCTAAAGTAAGCCTGCTCGCGGGTGGTGACATGGGTAAACTCGATTTGCTTGCGAATTTGCAGAATCTGTTTCCACGCCTGCTCCCGGATGTCCACCTGCTCTGCCTGGTTGTATTGCACCAGCGCCTCGAAGTATTCTTTTTGCAGGGGCTCGAAGTCCATGGCCTTCGAAATTTTCTCGATGGATTTGTGCGTAAGGTTGAATCGCCCGCGAATTACGTTCAGGCAGTAAGAGGAACTGCTGAATCCGGCTTTTGCCGCAAAGAAACGGTGGGAAAACACGGAGCGCATTTTTTTCTGCTCTTCGAAATAATCCTGCATGAACTTGCGGAAATCGTCGTAGTCGAATAGATGTTCCAGTGCGATACTCACGTTCCAAAAGATATAAAATTTTTACACACAAATCAATAAATTTTGTAAATATTTAGTATTTTTGATTTTAGTGTGTAATAAAAATTACACAAATGGAGGCAAAAATAGGGCTTTTACACGCTTTTAACACGGAATCTTTTTCTACAGGTGACAAAAAACTGGGATTTGGGGCAAAGGGATTCTATTTATTGCGCAGGACAATGTCAGGAGTGTTATTTATGCAGAAAAAAATGACAGGATGGATAATCGCGGCGGCACTTGTCGCCGGAATGGGAGCGGATGTATTTGCCGCCAATGGCGATGCTTACACATGGCCCGGTTACCGCAGCGACTTGGATTACGATACGAAATCGAATCTGGGTGACATTCAGCCACCGACCAAGTTCAATAACAATTGTTCGGGCGTTACCGGAAAGAAGGCCGGTAAGTGGTGGGCCTTCTATTGGGGCAAAGATCGCGATAGCCGCATTACTGACGTGACAATTGATTCAATTCTCAAGAAGTACGATACTGACTTTGAGTATTTGTACAATGAGATGGGGTGGGCGCCGGATGCCCAGGCGCAGGACGGCCAGTACAGCGCCGTTTATTACTACGGCTCGGGTACGTGTGCCGGTGGAGCAAAGGAAGACACGACGGGCGGTTGGCAAACTTGGGTGGCAGGCTACACGGCCGTAGCGGCCTCGTTCTACCCGCTGTACAGTTTCAATACGAGTTGCCCTTACCACGATCGTGTGGCGCAGATGGATGCGATGATTCACGAGGGAATCCACTCGATGACGAACGGTTACCCCGGCGCAAAGGATGCCCACTGGTTCCAGGAAGCAGGTAACACCTGGATTCAGCAGGATATGTTCAGTCGTCGCGATGGTGTTTACAGTGGCATGGGATTCCTGAATGCGGCGACGGTCATTGCCCCCTTTATGCCGATTGAAACTTATTCGGGATGGTTGATCGACGGCACGTTTGGTGGACCCGGCGGAAGTGCCGATAATGGCGGTGTTACGGGCAAGAATCAGAGGTACCTCTTGGGAGGTTCGCAGTACAGCAACATTTTCCCCACCTTCATGGGAACTTGGCTGGGTACGGGATCTGTTCGCTGGATTTACGGGAATGCTTACGGCAAAACAAAGTACTTGCTCGAAACCTACGCCCTCGACAAGGGGCTCGGCGAAGCGGGCGTTCGTCGCCTGATTACAGAATTCCGCGCAAGGCTTGCGATGCTTGACATGAAGAAATGGTCAAACGAGATCAAGTCCCTGCTGAATAATAATTTTGGTAGCAATACCTACTGGGAACAGGATTATTGGGACAACAAGAACTACAGCTACACCTGGAAAATGACACCGTACCAGAGCGTGACCGCGAACGGCGATTACCTTGTCCCGAACCAGGACATTACTCCGGGCTGGTCGGGCGCGAACTATATCCCGCTCAAGGTGCAGAGCGGAGCCAAGCAGGTGAGTGTGAGCTTTTTCCCGAACGGCAGCAATTCCAACAATACCAACATGAATTTTTTGATTTGCTATCGCGCCACCGATGGTACCCCCGTTTACAGCGAACCTATTACCGGTGAAGGCACGGCGACGCTTCGGCTTGACAAGACTCCTTCTTCGACAGGCGGGACGCAGATGGTCTTTGCCGTGGTTGTGAATACCGACTTCCAATATACGGGCAATACGGAAATACGAAAAAAACACTATGACTACAAGTTGAAACTTGAAAGTGGCATCAGCGGTGCAGGTGATGCGTACACCAAGTATTACAACGACTTTAAGTTGGATTATGACTGGCCTGAAATTGGCGATAGCCCCACTCCCACGTCGAGCAGTTCTTCGGGAACGCCGGCAGTGAGCAGTTCTTCGAGCAAGATTACGTCTTCGTCGAGCATCGTGAAATCCTCGAGCTCGCAGGGGTCCGCAAGTTCCAGTAGCGTCGTTATCGGCAGAGTCGATACATACAACGTGAAGGTGACGCTCCCCATAGATGACAACTACACTCCCGTCACTGTAAACTTTGACGTGGCCGAGGTGGCAGCAAAGTTGGGGCTTTCCGCTTTGACTATTTCCCAGGCTGCTTTCTTTGCCCAGGAATCCGACGGCACGGTTGTCACGAAATCCACAGCCAAGGAACCTGGACATTGGTTTGGCAAGGACGGTTCTGTGGTGGAATGGGGCGAAAATGCCTACGTGTTCAGCGAAGCCGATCTGGCGAAGGGAACCCTTTCTGTCGGGCATTATCCCAACCGCGTGAACAATGGCGAAACCTACAGTTTCACGCAGGGGCTTTCCTATAGCGGGAAACAGGTGCTGTTTAGGGTTTCGGTGACGCTCACTAACGGCAAGGATGGTGCCGAGATTGTTGTGGAAGAGTCCAGCAGTTCTACTGCTTCGTCTTCAGCCGGGCTAGCGGCTTCGAGTTCGTCGAGCGGTGCAAATGTAAGTTCGTCAAGTGCCGTCACCAGCGGGATGGCGGTCCTTATGGATGGCTTGAACGGCCCGGCGAGGAACATGGGGGTTTCTTACCGGCACGGGATGATTACGGTGCAGTACTCGCTCCACCAGAGGGACAATGTGAAAATCAGCCTGTTTACGGGTTATGGCGCCCTTGTGGCGCAAGAAATCACGGGCCGGTTGAATGCTGGAGTGCACACGTATTCCTTTGACTTGGCTGGGCTACCTGCGGGCATGTACATCGTAAAGGTCTCCTCCGGCAGTTACCGTGAGGCAAGGCCGATTAGCATTACACGCTAAAGACTTTGCTATCGGGTCCCGAAATTATCCATGGGACACGGGGACCCGTATTATTCCAATTTGGAATATCATTTTTTGTAAAAATAATACTATCGTGTGACATTTCTGGCGCAAAGCGGGTATATTAGAGAGGATGGTTCAATTCAAGGGAGGCCTGATGTCCAACGCAAATCCGCAAATGAAACACATAGTGCTCATAACCCTGTCCGCCGCCATTGGCGGGTTTCTGTTCGGGTTCGACTCGTCCGTCATCAACGGGGCAAACGGGGCGTTAAAGGCACACTTTAACGCGACGGACTATGAACTGGCCTGGTCTGTCTCCCTGGCCCTTATCGGGGCTGCAGTCGGTGCTTTTTTTGCAGGAAGGGTTGCCGACGCCTTCGGTCGCGTGCGTTGCATGCTTTTTGCTTCGGATTTGTTCCTGTTGAGCGCAATCGGGTCGGGCATTCCCTTTGGCATCCCGGACTTTATCATGTGGCGTATCATCGGGGGGCTCGGCATTGGAATGGCAAGCATTATCGCACCGATCTACATTGCAGAAACTGCGCCAGCCCACTTGCGTGGACGCTTGGGCTCATTGCAGCAGTTCGCTATCGTGATAGGAATTTTTGTAGCGCTCCTTTCAAACTACCTCATCGTTCGCATTGCGGGTTCGGCCAACAACCCGATGTTCGGTCACATCAAGGCATGGCAGGTGATGTTCTGGGTCGAAATTATCCCGTCTGTAATCTACGGCTATGCCGCCTGGAAACTCCCCGAATCGCCCCGTTACCTGATTCACAAAGGACTCCTGGACGAAGCCAAGAAAGTCATTGCCAAAATTAATCCCGAAGGGGTTGACGAAGAGGTCGAAAAGATTCAGGGTTCCTTCAGCAATAAAAAGCCCGCCAAGTTTACCGACCTGTTGGAAGTCATTAACAAGAAGGAGCGGATTACTCCGATTCTGTGGGCGGGTTTGGGCCTTGCTATTTTGCAGCAGCTGGTTGGCATCAACGTTATCTTCTACTACGGCACCATGCTCTGGCAGAGTGTGGGTTTTGGTGAAAGCGATGCGTTCCTCACCAGCGTGATTTCTAGCGCCATCAACCTGGTGATGACCGTTGCCGCCATTTTGCTTGTGGACAAGCTAGGCCGTAAACCCCTTCTGCTTATCGGTAGCATTGGCATGGCGGTGACCTTGAGTACCCTTACGATCTGCTTCATGGGTAGCGGTGGTGCAGCCCTGTCCGATTCGGCGGCTTTTGTGGCCCTGATAGCGGCAAACCTCTACATCGCCTTCTTTGCGGCGACCTGGGGTCCGGTCATGTGGGTGATGCTGGGCGAAATGTTCAACAACCGTATCCGCACTATCGCCATTGCCATTTGCGGGCTGGCCCAGTGGTTTGCAAACTTCGTGGTCACCTGGACATTCCCCGTGCTCACGGGCGAAGACGGCATCGGAGTGGGCCCGACTTACGCCATCTATTCCTTCTTTGCCATATTCAGCATCTTCTTCGTGGCAAAGTTTATCAAGGAAACCAAGGGTAAACAGCTAGAAGATATGTAATTGCGAATTGATTAATGCAAGTGCATAATCACGGGCCGGTTCTTGCCGGCCTCCGTTTTATGGATGGTAAGCTTGCCGGTGCTGTCGTAGCTGAACTGTTCGCCTACACGCTCGCCGTTTACGAAGGTGAGGCTATCTCGTAGGACACCGCTTTTGTACCAGTTGCGTAAAATCCCGTTCCGCTTGCCCTCTTTCCAGAAGGCTTCGCTTGCAAGTTTCCCGTCTAGGCTGTCGGGGTAGAAACTCCGGCTTATGGCAATTTCGCCGTTTTCCCAGATTTCTTCGTAACGCAGGTCGTGCCCTTTCTTGTAGTACCACAGGGTGGCGCCCTTGACGGCACGACCCAAGACGGCGCTGCTGTCCAGGGTTCCGCCTGGAACACCCGCTACAAAGGATGTCTCGGCGCAAATCATCCCGTAGTTGTCTTCGCACTGGCCGTATCCGATTCCCGTTCCGTTCACGAACTCGCTTTCGATTACAAGGTGCTGGTGGCCGTCGTCCAGCCGCCAGACGGAATCTCTCGCTCCCATTTTCCACCGTTCCCGTCTGTAGGGGAGTAGCCCGTCTTCGGAAGGGAGGTAGAATTCCCGAGGGCCGTTCAGCACGCCGTCCGTGTAGCCTTCTGTAACAAGCCAGGAATTCTTTTCGTCTGCGGCGTAGGTGATTTGCGGACCATTAAATATTCCATATCGGCAGCTCGTGGAATGTCTTCGTTTTCCGTTCTCGTAATACTCCACGATGATTCCCAAACTGTCGCCACCATGGCAGCTGTTTTCTTCTTGGATCTTTCCGTTCTTGGACCATTTTTTCCACACGCCTACGGTGTCGCCCTTGTCGTTGTAATGTTCCTCGAAGGCCTTGTTGCCGTTGTAATGAAACCCTTCCCAGTCCCCTACGGGGTGGTCGTCTTTGTAATAACGGACCGCTTCCACTTTCTTGTCGCCGTAATAACTGGTCCATTTGCCTTCGCGCTTGCCCTTTTTGTACTGGCCAACCATCACTACGTTTCCAAGCCCGGTCCAGCGCTTGATTTCGCCGTGAGGTACATTGTCCTTGTAAGGGATTTCGAATTCCTTGATTCCGTTGTTGTACCACTCGTTCCGCTTCAGGATTTCGCCATCGGGATACACCCATACGGAGGTTTTCTTGACCCCGTTGGCGTGTCGTTCCACCACCTGTTCTTCGGCTCTTTCTATGGTACAGCCGCAAAAGAAGGCGAAAACACAAAAAAAAGTGGCAAAATGGAGGAATCTCATGGCATTCAAGGTAGAAAAAAGGTAATTTCTTTTTGTGGAAGAATTGAAAAACAAGTCTATCAAGGAAACTTTCCGCTCTAAGCTGAAAACACCCTGGGTGTGGATGGTGGTGGCTTTGACGGTAGGGCTCACTATATTGTTTTCTCTTTCCCAGAAACCCCAGATGGTCCTTTATTCCCAGTACATCAAGTCCCTTTCGGACTTTCAGCTGCTGGATGCCAGGCTTTCAAAGGATATGGAACGAGCCCGTAGCGGTTACGGTCTGGACACTATGAAAATTATGTCCGAGACCATGACTCTCAGGGAAATGGCGGTGTCCTTCTCTCGCCAGATGGACGAGCTGCAGGGGTTCGGTTTTGAACGCCCGAGTTCTGCTTTGGTAAGCCGTTTTGAACGGGAGGTCTTGGGCAAGGTTTCTACGGCCCGGCGCTACCTGACGGTCAGGACCCAGTGGCTGAGTTCCTGGCAGCAACTGTCCTATGCGGTAAACAGCCTGCCCGACAACCAGGAATACGTGGTCCGGGAACTTCTGGATTCTGCTCGCGCCGGGTTCCCGGTGGTGCGGCCCGAGGGACTTGGGCTTCCGGATAGTATTACGCACCAGTTGGATATGCTTCTGAACATCAACGTGGATCTTTCTCATGCCTGGGCCCGCATCGACAACGATGCCGCCATGCTGAACAGCGAGGAACTCATTCAGTTTTTCCAGATGGAACGGCTGAACGAAATCGCCCTGAACGCAAAGATTCCCCTGGTCTTCTACTTCTTGACCTTGGTGCTTCTTTTAGCTACATTTTTCTTCATGTTCCGCTCCAAGCAATAGTTTTCGATGGCCCGATTCCGTACAAGACGCTCTATCTATTTCAATTTTGCCTTGCTGTTCTTATTGGCGGTGGTCTGGTGTGTGTCCTACGCAGGGCCTGTGTTGCAGAGCTTTTTCAAGGAAGAACACCTTTTTTATGGACGGGTCTCCTATGCCGCTATCCCGAGCGTCTTTGGGGGCAGCAACGTTCCGTTTTTGGACAAGACTTTTTTTAGGATAAACGGTGACGACAGCGCAACCTTTGTCCTGTACGCGTCAGAAGAAATGCTGGACGAAATGTCGGATTGGTTCAGCTTTGCCGCTATCAACGTGGGAGATGTTCCCCTGGAAATCAGCGCCGTCAGGCTATCCGACAACCGTTATATCGTCAAGTCCTTGGCCTCGACCTACGGTGAACTGGATTGGGAAACGGTGTCGGAATACCAGCTGGTCAATTCCCTGATAGCCCTTGGAATCATCGGGATCTGTTCTGTCGGTTTCCTGATATTCTTTATCCTCGCCATAAGAAACAAACGATGAAACCTCTTTGGGTGCTGTTGCTTACCGTATCCCTGGCCCTTGGGACTAGTCGGGATTCCTTGTCGGTTTCGGTTCTGCCGACAAAGGCTGCCGGCACTGTGTTGCGGGTACCTGTTGGAATCTGGTGGCCTGAATACGATTCAAAGGTCAAGGCGTCGTTTCCTGGACATGCGGCGAAAAAGGATGTGGTGGTCTGGTTCCACGGAGGCATGACCAGCGGCAACTGTCAAAAGGGCTTGGTGGCGGGGGAGGCCTTTTCGAATATTTTCCCGGATGTGGTGGTGTTGAGCGCTTCGGCCTGCAAAGAAAACCATTGGGCAACGGAGGTTATGGTTTCTGCGGTGGATGCGGCTCTGGATTCCGTTGCCAGGAGACGGAGAGGATTTGTAGAAGAAGTCTCCCTTGTGGGGGTCTCTGACGGCTCTCTTGGGGTTCTGGTTTATTCCATGTACGGAAAACGCCGGGTGAAAAACCGACTTTTGGTGAGTTCCTATGGCAAACTGCTGGGGGAGGCCCCCGCTGTTGCGGCATTTCCTAAGATGAACTCTGGAAGGTGGCGCTTTTTGCAGGGCGGTGCCGACAGGCTTTATCCTTCGTCGGAGACAATCCCCTGGATTCAGGATTTTTGCAAGAATGTGGGGGCGGACTGCGACCTGAGGTATGACCCCTCTGGGGAGCATGACTGGAGCTATTGGCAAGGCCACCACCTGGATTGGGTTCGGGAAGCCTTCCCTTTCAAGAAATAATCGGTTTACCCCTTGACAAAACGGGCTTTTTTTTCAAAATTTGGTGCACCACGCGGATGTGGTGGAACTGGTAGACACGCTAGATTCAGGTTCTAGTGCTCGCGAGGGCATGAAGGTTCAAGTCCTTTCATCCGCACTGAAGGCCCGCTGACTTATGCCAGCGGGCTTTTCTGTTTTCTTCATTCTGTTGATAACACCAGCATTGTCATGCCCGCGAAGGCGGGCATCTACTGGCGAGATCTGTGTATGGATCCCCGCCTACGCGAGGATGACGTTCCTTGAACCTCGAACCTGTTTCCTACATTTCAGCCCATGATTCTAGACGAAATTCCCGAAACGGAACTGCCTGGCAGCCATGTGATTCTTCGAGCGCTGCACGAACCTGATGCGGCAGGACTTTACCGCCTGATTGATGCTTCCCGCGAGCATCTCTCGCGGTTCCTGCCCTGGCCTCCTGATTGCAATTCCGTCGAAGACGTTATGGACCGTCTGGAAACCTGGGAGATGCAGGCCCAGATGGGTAACGGAGCCTGCTGGGGCATTTTTGAGAAAACCGCTAGTGGGGATAATCTTGCGGGCTGCATCTTTATCGGCTGGGTACATCCAGAGCACCGCTCGGCCACTATCAGTTACTGGCTTGGGCAGAACTTTACAGGCCGCGGCCTCGCGACGGAGGCGTTGAACCTCTTGTGCAAGTTCTGCTTTGATACCCTGGAGCTGAACCGCCTGGAAATTACGGCTGCGGTCCAGAATTATGCCAGTATCGGGGTCGCTCGCCGCTGCGGCTTCAAGGAAGAAGGCGTTTCTAGGGACTTTGAATGCCTGCGCGGGAAATTCAACGACCATCTTCGCCTGTCGAAACTCGCTCGTGACTGAGGGGTGTGAGGTCGGGCCTTCGGCCCTCTGAGGCATGAGTAATGGGTAATGAGTTGTGAGTTATGAGTTGTGAGTTATGAGTTATGAGTGATGGTTAATGTTCTGCTTCTGAAATTTAAAGCATCTTGTTTCCTCGATAGCTGAAAACTCATAACTCATTACTGATGACTGAGTACTCGCAACTGATAACTGACAGCGGCAAAGCCGCTGTTGGTTACTTAGGTAAACGATATTTAACCATCGAATAGAGCCTTTGCCCCCCTAGACTTCTATTTTTAGGGTATGGAAAATGGAGAAAGTGTAAAATTGACAGAGCCCGATGTGCTGCAATACACGAATTTTCGCGTGTATCTTCGGGACTACTACGAATACAAGAAGAAGACCCAGCCGGCCTTCAGTTTGCGTTTTTTTGCCGAAAAAGCGGGACTTTCCAGTCACGCCCACCTGAAACTGACTATCGACGGCAAGAGAAACATTACCAAGAGTACGGTCACAAAGCTTATCCACGGTCTCGGACTTATTAAGCAGCGGGCCACTTACTTCGAGAACCTGGTGTTCTTTAACCAGGCTACCGACGACGAAGAAAAGAAGGTCTATTACGAGCAACTGGTCAAGGCTAGCCCCCATTCTAAGCTCCACAAGATGGACCAGGCCCAGCTCCGTATCTTTAGGGAATGGCACCATTCCGTCATTCTGGAAATGGTGTCCCTGAAGGGGTTCCGCCCTATTCCCGACTGGGTTTCCAAGCGTCTCGATGGCAAGGTGACTCCTGCCCAGGTGCAGGAATCCTTCAACCTCCTTCTGGAACTTGGCCTCCTGGTCAAGACGGCCAACGGATTCCGCCAGCGAGACCCCATGATTACTACCGATGACGAGGTCCAGGACCTGATGGTAAAGCAGTACCACCAGCAGATGTTGGAGATGTCTAGGGATAAGTTGTCCGAACTGGCAAGCCAGGAAAGGGACTTTTCGGCCCTCACTTTCAGCATAAGGCGCAAAGATTTCCCCAATTTGAAAAAACAAATCCAACTAATGCGCAAAGAACTACTAGATTTTTCAGCCGATGCTGGAGAAGGAGACGACGTAGTTCAGGTTAATATCCAGCTGTTCCCCCTAACACGAGGAATGTAATGCGCTTTGCGGGGTTTAAATTTGGGGTTTTGATGGCTATGACGGGTGTTGCCATGGCTTTTGTGGCTTGTTCCAGTGATGATAAGTCTGTGGCGGGTATCGAAATCGGGAACCCGTCCTTGGCCTTTACGGCAGATTTCTCTGTTGATTATTCCGAAATTTCCTCTAATTCTCTTGCTAAGGCGGCTGCCAAGGATGAACCTCTGCTGCTGGATTCCTTCGCCTTGGATTTCTTTGAGGTCCGCTCTTACTCCAGTTACTATGTGGCAGTAGATATCGATGTGGCAAAGGGCGTGCAGCTTTGGCCCGGTGAAGATCTTGCGGATTCTTCCTTGAAGGTTTCCTTTACTGACGCCGACCAGGTGGCAGAGCCTTTCAAGAATATACAATTGGAAGACAAGGGTTACTTGAAAGAGATGGGTGTTTCCTTTAGGCCGGCTAAAGGAACGTCCGACATCCGCGGAAGGTTGTTGATAAACGGCAACTATGTTCCCGTCCAGTATTCCCTCTCTTGGTTCAAACAGTTTGAACTACGGTATCACCATACTCAGATAGAAAAGGTTTCGGACAGTGCGGCGAATTTGTCCGTAGTGTTCTATCCCCGCTATTTTGTAGATGGAATAGATTTCTCTACGGTCGAGGTTGCAGAAGACGGTGTTGTTTATCTTGACGAGACACGTAATGCTTCAATATGGTCGAAGCTGAACCAACAGTTCATCTCCAGCTTCAGACCGCTTCGATATGGATTCACCGCTGTCGATGGTAATACTTCTGAGGATTATGTCCTGGACATTTGGGAAGGAATAATTGGTTCCTTGAGTGATAATACCATTACGAATGGGGATTTTTCCAAGGATTTTTATGGTTGGATTGTCTTTGACCAGTTCGACGGAAAATCCATTGCCTCTGTAAAAAAGGAAGGTAATGGCGAGCAGATTGCAAAAATCCAGGTGACTGAAGGTGGCAAGTATTCTTACAGTGTTCAGCTCATTCAAGAAAATGTGGCTCTCCTTGCCGGCAAAAAGTACAAGTGCGTGTTTACCATCTGGTCCGATGTAGAGGGGCAAATTACCGCCAGAATCGGTGCCTACGATGATTACGAGACCATCGGTTTCCAGAAACATGTAGATGTGGGAACTTCGGGCAAGTCTGTAGAAATCGAATTTGTCCCGAAGGAGAGCACCCCCTTCGCCCGCTTTGAACTGAACCTTGGCGGTGAAGAAAGAACCTTCTACATCAAGGCCGTAAAGATTTACCGCCTGCAAGAATAAAGCGTTTTTCTTTCGTCATGGCGGACTTGATCCGCCATCTTGCATTCGTTAGATTGTAAAATTTCAAAAATCTGAAGATTTTTAGGCATATTTTCGGAGAAAAAAGCGTCTATACAAGTAGATGCTTTTTTTTGTGAGGAAATATGCTTGAATCCTGGTCCAATCTTGTTTTTGGAATGGAATGCCTTGGTTGCGGGTCTGCTTCGGAGAATCTTGACCCGTGGCTGTGCCCTGAATGCCGGAAGGCTCTTGTCGGGCTTTCAAAGGAGACTCGACATCCTTCGGACGATGTGGTCTGCCTGTTCCCTATGGAGGAGCTGACTCGTCGTTTGATACACTTGTTGAAGTACCGTGGTATTCCCGGAATGGCGACATACCTGGTAAAGCACTCCTGCGTTATGCAGGGACGCTCTGAAAACCTGTTTCCGGAATTTGTGCGGCCGCTTTACTTTGTACCGGTGCCGCTCCATAGGGCCCGTTTTCGTGAGCGTGGCTATAACCAGGCTGAAATGATTGCTCGTGCCTTGGCAACGCTGACAGGTGGCCAGGTGTGCCGCTGGTTAAAGCGCAAGACATTTAGGGTGTCCCAGACAAAACTCTCCCAACAGGGACGGCAGCAAAATGTGGCAGGCGCCTTTGAACCGGCGCTTCCAAGAAAACTCCCTTCTTGTGGGACGGTAATCATTGTAGATGATGTTTATACTACGGGCGCGACTACAGGAGCTTGCCTTGATGTCTTGGGTAAGGATTTTCCATTGGATACGAAGGTATGCACCCTGCTTTACGATATGCCGCTTAGCGCTACGATGGACTATGTGGCTGACCGAAGGGCCTTTTGGAAGGTGGATTAGTGATGAGTCTTGAGTTGTGAGTAATGAGTTGTGAGAACTGATAACAAAAATCTATTGTTTTAATGAAAATAATGCATTTGACTTGATGAATTTTTGTGGGTATATTACGGATGTAAACAAACAAGAATCTAATTCAAAGGAGTTTCATCATGAAAAAGACATTCTTTACTGCTGCCATTCTCGCTGCCGCTACCGCATTTGCCGCCGATAACGTCCAGACTACAACACCCCAGCCTGTCGCCCAGCCGAAAGACAAGAGTTGGACTCATTTCGTGGGTGCTGGTGTTACGGTTCCCGTCTCTAAGTACAATGTAGAGGGATCGGATTTCTCCCTGGTGAGTGCTGGGCTAAACCTCAGTTATATGGGAATCGGCAAGAGCGGCTTTGCGGTTCGTGCGGACTTGAGTTCTGGCGCTACGTTTACGGACGATGTCAAGTACAACGAAAAGGAAGATGCCGATGTTGGCACCTACGTTGCGGGCGAAGTCGGGCTTGGCTACGGGTTCGTGAATACGCCGGACTGGACCGTTGCCGTCTTCGCGACAGTCGGTGTTGAAGGCTCCGTGTTTACGAGGGACACGGAAACCTACAAGCATCCGGACCTCGGAAAGGTGGACTGGACAAGATCTGTGACGCTGGGGGCCCTGACCCTTGGTGGCGACTTGGTTGTCCGTAAGGCTCTCGGCAATCATGTGGGCGTGTTCGCTTCTGTGGGCGGCCGTTGGGCACCTGTTGCAGTGTGGCTGCTTACTGACGAATATGACAACGACGATGTCAATCGTAAGGATACCTTTAAGTCCGACAAGAGCGATGGCGGATTCACGGTAGTGCCTACTGTAGGAGCTATGTGGAATTTTTAGGGATCGTGAAGTTCTCGTTTACGACCTACTATGAAAAGGAGGTTGAAAAAGAAAAGTGCCCTTGTGTAAAATTAGCGAACAAAAGAAAAAACGCCCTCATGGGGCGTTTTTTTACGGAGGAAGAGGGACTCGAACCCCCAAGCCTGACGGCGGCGGTTTTCAAGACCGCTGACTTACCAATTAGCCTATTCCTCCAAAGGGCGGGTAAAGAATAAAAAACTACAGGGTCACTGTCAACACTTTTTCTATCTTTGGCGCCATGAAGGGAGAATGTGACGACAACACTTTGGAATCAGGTCGGATTCTGGATTTGCTGTTTTCGTACATGCCGAAAATTGCGGCTGAGCGGAAAATGGACAATCTGCTAATCCTTATGGCCGATTTAGGTCGCTCCATGGTGTCTGCCGATCGCTGTTCCCTTTGGCTTATTGACAAAGATACCCGAGAACTCTGGACCAAGGTGGCTCACGGGGTGGACCAGCTCCGGATTCCTCTGGATGCGGGCTTCGTTGGATATTCCGTACGGACTGGGGAACCTCTGCTGATAGAGGACGCTTACCAAGACCCCAGGTTTGACCGTCGCAGTGACGAAAAAACTCATTACCACACCACGTCCGTGCTGACCGTCCCTCTTTTTGATACGGAAGGAACGGTGATGGGGGCGTTTCAGGCCATCAACAAGCAGGGGAATACTCCGGTATTTTCTCGCCAAGATCTAGAACGCCTCATTCTTACCGCCGTCTATTCCGCAAAAACCGTAGAATCCGCCCGCCTGATTGCCGAGCAAGAGGCTACCCAACGGGAAATTATTCACATTTTGGGTGAGGCGTCCGAGTACCGCAGTCAGGAGACGGGGGACCACATTCAGCGGGTGGCGGAAATATCTTACATTCTGGCCAAGCACTATGGTCTTTCCGAAGAAGAGGCCGAACGCATCAGGCTTGCCGCTCCTATGCATGACCTGGGGAAAATTGGCATTCCCGATTCCGTGCTGAACAAGCCCGGCAAGCTTTCCGAGGTGGAATACGGGGTGATGAAGTCTCACGCCATCATTGGCGAGGAGATGCTCAAGACCTCCAAGAGAGAACTTTTGCGTTTTGCCTCCGCCATAGCTGGTTCCCATCATGAACGCTGGGACGGCACGGGCTACCCCCGCGGGTTAAAGGGGGAAATGATTCCCTTGGCTGGCCGGATTTGTGCCGTGGCAGATGTGCTGGATGCCCTGTCCAGCCCCCGCTGTTATAAGGAGCCCTGGCCCGAAGAACGGATTCGTGAGGAATTTAGGGAACAGCGAGGAACGCAATTTCAGCCAGAGTTGGTGGATTTGCTTTTGGCCCATTGGGACGATTTTTACGGGCCTTACCGCCGCTGATTGGCGGGTTAATCATGGTGGAATGTAAGAAAAAGAAAAGCTTCGGTCGTTAAACCGAAGCTTTTCGTGGTTCCGATTGGAATTGAACCAACGACACGCGGATTTTCAGTCCACTGCTCTACCAACTGAGCTACAGAACCAATTTGGTAGCCCAAAAATAGATGATAGTGTGCGTTTTGTCAAGGGTAAATAGAATATTACTAGCATTTTTTGGAAAAAACATATAAATTTAGGTAGTATATAGAGGACTTGCAATGCATATCTATAGTTGTATTTTCAAATTGTACCTAGCCGTACTTTGTATGGCGTGTTTCTTTGCTTGTTCCAATGGTGGAGGTGCGACCAAACCGATTGAAGAGGGCTCCGAAAATGGGGATACGGTGAATTCCGGTTCCTCGACTGCTCCAGGAGATAGTGCCGGGTACACTCGTGTGATTACAGAAACTGGGGATACCATTTACGTGAAAGATACGGTGACCGTGTATCCGGATACGACCCTGCGTTGGGTGGGTAATTCTGCAGTGGTTATTACCGAAATTGCGTCCCTCAACCTGGATTGGCTTGACATGGATGAAGACGATCCGTCTTGGGTAGAAGTTTATAATGCCGGCACGGTTTCCGCGAATCTCAAGGGTTGGGCTTTAGTTGAGAATCTAAAGGAACCTAAGAAGTGGGTGATTGGTGACGAGGTTATTGCAGCCAAGTCTTTCCGCACGATATTTTGCGACAAGAAGAATATTTCGTCCGTCGCTGGAATCCCCGATGGAAAGAACTCTGCCGGAAAGACTTTGCATAGCCGACCTCATACCAACTGGAAGTTAGATAAGAGTGGTGGTACCGTTTATCTGGTTGACCCTAGTAATGCTATTCGTGATTCCGCGTCGTATCCGCAATTGGCCAGCGGAGTCAGCTGGGGAATTGTGGATGGAGGAGACTGGAAATACTTTGGCAGTCCCACGCCAGAAAAACCGAATACGGAAGCGACTGCATATGATGGCATGGCGCCGTCGGTGGATTTCAGTTCTGTCAAGGCCGGTTTTTATGCGGATGCGGTGACTTTTAACCCTCCGCAATTGGAGTCTGGGGTGACTCTTCGCTGCACTACAGACGGCTCTGCTCCCACGTCATCGTCACAGGAGTTTAATGCTCCTATGACATTCTCCAAAAATACACCTCTTCGTTGTTCCGCGTTCAAGAGTGGAACTCTTACCAAGGAAGTCATAACCAACACTATATTTGTCGGCGAAACGGTGAATATGCCTGTGGTGGCTATCAGCGTGGATCCCCAGTTTTTCGTGAAATATTACAAGAACACCCATGGTGGTACGCCCGATATGGATCATGATCAGATGTACGCCCCAAACAAGTCCTATCCGAACGATTCTGGAGAAATGCCCGCCCACATCGAGTACTTTGAAAACGGTTCGAGTAGTGGCGGAAAAGCCTGGGAAATTGACGCGGGGATATCCTTGATGGGCGGTTGGAGCCGCATGGAACACAAGAAGTCTCTTGCCGTAGCGATGCGTGAAGAGTACCAGGAGGGTTGGCTCCACTACTCGCTGTTCGAAACACGTAAAAGCGCAAACGACAAGTACAAGGCTTTTAACCTTCGCAACAACGGCAATCGTTTTGTAAGCGATTATTTTGCCGATGCCTTGGGAGGAGCCATTCTTGAAGGAAGCGGTGTTGACTACCAGCGCAGCCGTCAGGTGGTTGTGTTCTACAATGGTAAATACTACGGCATTCACGACATGCGCGAACGCTACAACAAGAACTATGTTGAGTCCAACTACGGCATAGATGCCGGAACGGTAGAAGTTATCAAGCACTTGAAAACAAATATTACCAGTAATACGACGACGGCGAATTATGAGAGCTTGCTGAACTTTGTGAACACAAATGATTTTTCCGGTGAAAACAATGCGAACTACAGTACCCTAAAAACCAAGATGGATGTGGGCAACTATGCCGATTACATGGCTGCAGAAATTTACATTCATAATGGAGACTGGCCAAACAACAACGTGCGCGCCTGGCGTAGCCCCGATCAGCCCTACAAGTTTATGATATACGACCTGGATCATGGTTTTGATTGGAAATGGAGCGTAAGTGGCTTTAGCGAATACACGAATATGTTCACTTGGATTAAGCAGGGTGGCCTATCCGGTGATAACAAGTGTTACACTCCCGGCAAAGAAAGTTTTAGTGGTGAACAGGCGCTGTGTTTCCATACGATTTACGTCCGCTTGATGAAGAGCCCCGATTTCAAGCGCTTGTTTATAAACCGTTCCGCCATGATGTTTCAGAAATACCTGAATGCCACGACAGTAGAGTCTGTTCGCGCTCAAATGGCAGCGACCATTGATAGAGACGAAGTGGAAAGAGATTTGGATACAAATGGCCAGAAAGATCGTGGCTACGGGAGCTTCACCGTTTCCAATTCGGGCTTGACGGAATGGGCGCAGTCTCGGGATGATGAAATTATCAGTCAGTACAAGAGCGAATTTGGATTGGGCGACATGGTGACCATGCAGATTGGTTCTTCTGGTAACGGATCTGTTTTGATAGAAGGTCGCAAGGTGTCCGGTTCCTATTCGGGCAAATTCTTCTCTAAAAACAAGATGGAACTGACGGCTGTCCCCACAGGATCGGCGGTATTTACGGGATGGTCTGATGGCAATACTTCCAATCCCCGCATTGTTGATGTTGCCGAAGGCGCGTCGTATACTGCCAAATTCAGCAATTAGCAAGTTGCCTGTTGTATTTTGCCGAAGCTCTGCCTCTATTGGCGGGGCTTTGTTTTATTAAAAAACTAAATTTGCCTGCATGAAAAGTTCTGTGCGCAAGATGTTCGACGGCATTGCTGGCCGTTATGATTTCTTGAACCACTTTCTGAGTTGTGGTCAGGATATCTTGTGGCGCCGCTTTTGTTGTCGGCAGTTAAAGCGATACGGCGCTGGCCGACGGTTGCTGGACCTTTGCGGTGGTACGGGCGACTTTGCGGTAACTTATGAAATGCTGTGCGTAAAGCCTGACGTGGCCGTGCTTGGGGATTTTTCTTTTGGCATGCTGAAAGGGGCTTCTGGAAAAAAGACAGTGGCCATTCCTGTGCAATTGGACGCTATGCGGATTCCTTTTGCAGATGAATCCTTTGATGTGGTTTTGAACGGCTTTGGAATGCGGAATGTGCCCGATGCTAAGGGTGCTTTGCAAGAGAGTTTCCGCGTACTTGCGTCTGGGGGCTACCTCTGCGTGCTGGAATTCTTCGCCCCTAGAAATCCGTTCAATCGGTTTTTCTACGGAATTCTAGCTCCGGTATTTATCCCGCTGCTTGGGGCTTTCTTCAGCGGGAAGAAAGAGGCCTATGAGTACCTGGTAAATTCTATCAAGCGTTTCTTGCCTGTGAAGGATTTTTGTCGTATGGCGGAAGAATGCGGATTCCAGGTGGAGAAGGTGAAAAGCTTCAACGGAGGAATCTCTTACGGAGTGTTTTTGAGAAAACCTCTAGGGGCGTCCCATGGCTAGATATATTCTTGGGGTAACTGGAGCCAGCGGGGCAATTTATGCGACCCGCACGGCCATGTATTTGAAAAAGTTTGGTCACGAAGTATCACTTATTGTGACAAAACCTGGACGCGACGTGGTGGAGTTTGAAAGACAGAAGATTCTTTTCGATTATGCCGACCGGCTGTTCAACGTGGACGATTTTTTTGCGGAATGTGCCAGCGGTTCTGCCGATTACGCCGGCATGGCGGTAGTGCCCTGTTCTATGGGAACTTTGGGCCGTATTGCGGCAGGAACTTCCGATAACCTGCTGGTGCGCAGTGCTGATGTCTGTCTCAAGGAGCGCAGGGCGCTGGTGATTGTTCCTCGGGAAATGCCCTACAACTTGATACACTTGGAGAATATGGAACGAGTGACCCGTGCAGGAGCGGTTGTAATTCCGGCTTCGCCGCAGTTTTACAGCAGGCCGACCTCTGTCGAGGAGCTTGTGGATACTGTGGTGGCGAAGGTCCTGAAACATTTGGGGGCGGGTTCGGCCGCGGACTGTGCCGGAATTGTGAAACCATGGGAAGGCGGCTCTTCATGTTAAAGAAAATTTTAGAGTTCGGTCACCTGGTGCGTTTTAGTCATTCGCTTTTTGCGATGCCCTTTGCCATAGGTTCCATGTGGGTGGCGGCTCGGGGTTTCCGCGGCATGGATGCCGCAGAGGCGGTCAAGATTGTAGCGTTGATTGTGGGCTGTATGGTGACCGCCCGCAACAGCGCCATGAGCTTTAACCGCATAGCCGACGCCGATATCGATGCCAAGAACCCTCGTACCGCAGGGCGCCACTTGCCTGCAGGGCGTCTCAGCAAGGCGTCGGTTATTGCCTTTCTGGCCGTAAACGGCGTGCTGTTCGTTTTATTTGCGGCGCTCTTGCAACCCCTCGCCGGTCTGCTGGCCTTGCCCGTTTGGTTGCTCCTGCTTTCGTACTCTTATTGGAAACGTTTTAGCTGGCTTTGCCATTGGTTTTTGGGCTTTGCCATCGGTATGAGCCCCTTGGGAGCCTGGATAGCCATCCGGGGCGAGTTTGCGGTTTTCCCGATTTTTCTCCTGGTGATTCTGATGTTGTGGATGGGCGGTTTCGACATTATCTACGCTACCCAGGACGAAGAAATTGATCGGGAGATGGGACTCCATTCGGTGCCGGCCCGGTTCGGCCGCAAGCGTGCTCTGCAGATAGCTTTCTGGAGTCATGTGGCCATGCTTGCCCTATGCGTTTTCTTTGGCGTGTTTTGGAGTATGGGAGCCCCTTGGTGGGTGGTGACGGGCCTAATGACTGCGGCTATCCTCTATATCCATTTGTTCCGAAAGTCCGATGACTTGGATGCCATGAACAGGGATTTCTTTTTGGCCAACGTGGCTATCAGCGTGTTGGTAATGGCTGGGCTTATTGTGTGGATTTGCATGGGAGGTAACGTCGATGCCCTTTATTAAACGTCCCGACGGAAAGTTTAGCACCGAAGACAAAATCAAGATGTTCCAGCAGATGGGTTCTGTAAGTGCCGTTATTGCCTTGGTGTTGATAGTCCTGATTGAAACGGGTGTTGCCGGCGAACAGAAGCCCCTGGCCGAAATGGGGCTTACCGCCATGATTGTGGTGCTGGCCGTTTCCCTTGGCGGAAGCCTGTACTTTAAGCGGAAACTGTAGTTATATTTCCAAATCTGCGGAATATACCGTCTCTACGCTACCATCGTCGCACTTGAATAGCAGGCTGCCGTCATCGTTCATGTCGATGATACGGCCTGTTTTCTTTTGTACGCCCGCCCCGCTGTCGCGATTCTGGTCGGTACAGCGATTGTTTACGACGATAGTGCCTTGAGTTCCAATGAACTGGTCCATCTTACGCCAGGCGGCGACCCAGGGGGATATCCCGAAGGCCCGGAACTGACCGATGGCCCGCTCCAGATTTGCTACGAGCATTTGTAAGAGCTTTTCGCGGTTGATGTTTTGTCCGCATATATTCTTGAGCGTCGTAACGGCTCGACCCAAATGGGCGTAATCAGCCGGATCGCTGTTCACGTTGATGCCGACTCCCATGCTGATGGCGGGGATTGACGCGCTACTCGACTCCGCGGACTTGATATAAACTAATTCGGTGAGTATCCCGCAGAACTTGTGCTTGCCGCAAAGAACGTCGTTTGGCCACTTAACGGATACTTTGCCGATGTCGCCGTTGCCACGCCCCTGGCTGTTGGAATCGTCCTGCAAGCTTTTGAAAACCTCGGCAAAGGTAAGGGCCGCCACCTGCGTAATTTGCGGTGCAGAAGAAAGAGAAATCCCTTCTAGCGGAATCAGGATGTTGAAATAGAGGTTCTTGCCAGCGGGGGAGTCCCAGGTGCGCTCGTGCCTGCCTCGACCTGCGGTCTGCGTGTCGGCTACAATCAGAGTGCCGGGGGCGATTTCTCCTGCAGAGGCCATTGCCTTCATTAGGGAATGAGTGCTTTCGAGGGTTTCAAAAAGCAGGACAGGAGCATTGCCAAAACCTGTGAGTTGCCAATCTGTGAATTTGCGTTCAGATATATACATGTTAGGCGTCAATTCCGAATTCTGAAATCCGAATTCCGAATCACTCCTCGTCCTCTTGCTGCTCCTGCAGTTCCTTCAGGGCTTCTTCGGGGAAGATGGCGAAGAATTCCCGCTTGCGGTCTTCGAACAGCTGCAGTATGCGCTCCTGTTCGAACTGTTCGCGGTCGATGTTCTGCATAAAGAATTCGTCACGGGCGAAATCCCTGGTGGTCATCATCTTCTTGATGTCTTCGGAAAGGTCCACCATGTCCCACAAGATATAGTAAGAGCCTACATCTAGACTACCGAAGATGTCCACGTTGAGAAGTACCGTGTTGGCCTTGCTGGAATCCACCAGCTGGATGTTGGATTCACGCTTTTCCGGGCGGAAAATTTGCACGTCACTTACGGGCTTGGACAAGTCCTGAGCCCAGAGAGCCGACGCCACAAATAAAACGGCAAAAATGTGTGGAACCTTGAATTCCATACCTACAATATAAAATGAATTTTCCGAAAAAAGAACCGGATTTGGCGAAAAAAAGCGTTTGACGGAAATTTGTGCTTCCCGTCAACGCATTTTTGGCAGTTTTTAAATCATCCGCAAGATTTCTTGGGTGGTCTGTTCGGCGAAACTGTTGTCCTGCACAAAGCGGCGCACTTCGGTGGGGTTTATCCTGGCATATTCGGACAGGGCCTTGCCGATGCCGTTACGGATGTAGTATTCGTCATCCTTGGCGCAGGTAAGGCAGAACTGCCGGAGCAGGGGCCAGTCAGTGCGGTCCTTGTACTGGATCTGGAAGATAATGGCGCTACGGCGAACCCAGATGTTCGGGTCCCGAATCCAGGAGGCGATCTTGGCATGGAGCGCAGGCAAGCGCAGGGCCAGGTCTCCCAGGATGCAGGCGGCGATAGTGTCCACCGTATCTTTCCAGGCGCGGGTTTTAATCAGTTTCTTTAAAAAGTTGAGGTGCTGCCCTCCTAGCATGCCCTTGTGCCTGAACAGGTAGTCGCAGGCCGCATACTGGATTTCCCGATAGGGCTGAGCCCACATGTCCTCTATCCGGCTCACCAGCTCCGCATCGTTCTTGGGAGGGTTCTTGTCGAATATGGGGTATGTCACTTCCCGACGGGGAACCAGTTTCACTCCGAGGAAGTCGAATTGCTCACGGGCCTTTTTGGACATTTCGTGAGATTCTTCTTCGTTGGCGATGGAACGCAGTGCCAGAAGGATATCTTGAGTGAATCGTAACATTTGAACTCAAATGTAGTCCTAAAAAAATTTTTTTTCTAGGTCTTGACAAGCATTTTTTTTAACTTTTTTTTGGAATTTTGAAAAATTTTGCGAAAAAAAGACAAAAAACACCCTTGACAACGAGAAAAAAGGAATGCTCCTGCTCAGTTCACAAAAAAAGACCCCCTTGCGGAGGTCTCGAGAGGCAACGATCAGACTCGAACTGATGAATAAGGCTTTTGCAGAGCCGCCCCTTACCAACTTGGGTACGTCGCCAATGTGAGGCCTAATATAGGTAATGAAAACCCGTTTTCCAAGGGCAAAAGGCTAAAAAAACTAATTTTTAGGCCATGTTTGACGGTTTCAAGGCGAAAATGGGCTCTTTTCTGGTGAGCCTCTGGCTAAGGAGCCTCAGGGTTCGCCTGGAGACCCCCGAGGAGTTCGGTCCGGGCATTCTTGGAACTTGGCACAGGGACTTGCTTGCCAGCTGCGTAGCCTTCAAGGACATGGGAGTTCACGCTTTTGTTTCCCAGTCCAAGGATGGGAATTTTTTTAGCGCTACCGCCAAACGACTAGGGTATATTGTCACAAGGGGGTCCGACAGCCACGGGGCCCTCAACGTGCGTCATCTGCTGGAATCTTTAAAGTCGGGACAGTTTGCGGGCATGGCTCTGGACGGTCCGCATGGTCCTGCAGGGATTGTGAAACCTGGATCCCTTTGGCTGTCAAGGAAATCGGGACGACCGTTGTGGGAAATCCAGGTGCAGTACGGCCGGCATTTCACCTTGCATACTTGGGACAGGTTTATAATTCCCTTGCCTATGTCAACAATTGTCGTGAGAATTAAGTATTTTTGTCAAAAACAAGAGGAAAATGTACCGTGATTGCTTTAGCTCCAAAATTCGTGGCCTTTGACTTGGAAACGACGGGCCTTGACAACAAGAAAGACGAAATTATTGAAATCGGTGCCGTAAAATTCACTGTGGAAACCAAGAACGGCAAGGTGGTGCCCAAGCTGCTTTCTGAGTTTGAAACTTTCGTAAAGCCCAATATGCTGATTCCCGCCGAGGCTTCCAACGTGAACCACATCTACGACAAGGATGTGGAAAACGCGCCTCCTGTAGGCGAGTGTCTCAAGGGCTTTACGGCATTCTGTGGTCAGGGCTCTATATTGATTGCCCACAACGCAAACTTCGATGCCAGCTTTTTGCGGGTGGCATACGCCAAGAACCCTCAATTGGTGCCGGGGAATCCGGTGATTGACAGTCTTGTTGTTTCAAGGACAATCCTGCCGGAGCTGGAAAACCACAAGCTGGGTTACATGGCGAATCTGTTCAAGCGCCGTAACGAGATTGCCATGAGTATCGATTCCGAAAAGATGCACCGCGCCGTCTATGACTGCGAGATGCTTATGGAAGTTTTCGTGGCCATCCTCCGCCGCCGGTTCAAGGAAAAGGACTGGGAGCTGGGGAACATCATGGCCAACATGGCCAAGTACAAGGGCACTCCGCAGTTTATTAATAAATAGGTTGTAGGTGTTAGGTCTTAGGTTTTAGGGGCGAAGAATCTGCCTTGCCAATTCTGCCCTAATACCTACTACCTACAACATAAAACCTAGATAGATACACAAAACACCGCCAAAGAGGACTTTGGCGGCTTTTCAGTTTTGTTTGGCGAGAATTAGATGCCGAGTTCCTGGGCAACAGCCTGGATACCGCACTTGCTGATAGTGCGGAGACCGGCGGCGCTCACGCGGAGGGTAACCCAACGATCTTCTTCGGGGATATAGAAGCGCTTCTTCTGGAGGTTGGGAAGCTGCTTCATCAACTTCTTACGGTTGGAGTGGGAAACCATGTTGCCCACGAGGCCGGCTTTTCCGGTGACTTCACAAATACGGCTCATAATAAAACTCCGTTGTTTTTTACGGACACCAATTTTAGTTAAAAGTGGTTGAATTGTCAAGACTGGGGGGCGTCCTGAAGTTCCTTTGGCAGGTTAAATTTGGTAGATTCCACCAATTTGACGAAATTTTCCACCTCTACGGGGGTGAATTTCGCCTTTATCCAGTCCACTACCTCCTGGACCAGAATCTCGGGAGCACTGGCACCGCTGGAAAGCCCTACGGTCTCCACCCCCTGGAACCATTCCGGATCCAGGTCGTGGACGGACTCGATCAGGTGGCTCCTGATGCCCTGTTCCAGCCCTAGTTCCATCAGTCGGGAAGAATTGGAAGAATTCTTTGCCCCTACCACCAGGAGCAGATCTACTTGGGAGCACAGGTCCAAAACGGCGGCCTGACGGTTTCCGGTGGCGTAGCACAGGTCTCCGGCTTCAGGCCCGATGATGTTCGGGAATTTTTCTTTCAGCTTGGCGATAATCTTGCGGGTCTCGGCTACGGAGAGGGTGGTCTGGGTGATGTAGGCGATTTCCTTGCCGTCGTGGAAAGAGAGCTTTTCGATGTCTTCTTCGTTCCGGATGAGGGTGATGGCGCCTTCAGGGAGCTGCCCCAGGGTGCCTTCCACCTCGGCGTGTCCGGCATGCCCGATCAGGATAATGTGGCGCCCGGCGTTAAAATGGCGCTTGGCGCTGAAATGGACCTTGCGGACCAGGGGGCAGGTGGCGTCCACCACCTTCAGATGCCTGTTTTCGGCGTCCTGGTAGATGTGGTCCGCCACTCCGTGGGCCGAAAAGATGACCACGGAACCTTCGGGAACTTCGTCCACTTCGTCGACGAAGATGACGCCCTTGGATTTTAGGGTTTCTACTACATAGCGGTTGTGGACTATCTCGTGTCGCACGTAGATTGGGGAGCCGAATTTTTCCAGGGCCTTTTCCACCACGTGGATGGCCCGGTCAACACCGGCGCAGAATCCGCGAGGGGTGGCAAGAATCAGTTTCTTCATGTTTTTAGCCTTGTGCTTTGAGCAGGTCTTTCAAAAAATCTACAAGTTTCTGGTATGATTCCGTAATTTTCAGCCGTTCCCGTTCCAAGAAGGACTGGACCATCCGGATGTCGGCCTTGTTCCGGTCGGCAAAGCCTGCGGTGGTCTGGAGCTGTGTCAGCACTCCTTCGCGGACCAGGGTGCAGACGGTTTCCCTCTGTCCTCTGGAGTAAGGACCGATGCAGGTGGCCACGCCGTTCTGGAGAGGTTCCCAGAAGTCGTGGACCCCGAGGGTCAGGCTGAAGGAGCCTCCCACTACGGCAAACTTTGACATCTTCAAGATTTCCGGGACAAGTCCGAATTTGGTGACCAGGGCGACGGCGCCCTTTTGAACTAGGGGCCACTCCGTTACAATCAGTTCCTGTTCCAGCAGGGCCTTGCGGAAGGTTTCCACCTCCTCAAGCCTGCGGGGGACAAGCACTACGGATTCCTGATGCTTGATAGAAGAAAGGATCATGCGGCTGAGGCTTGCCCATTCGGCAAAGTGCATGGACAGGAATGCCGTATCTACGCTAGGGTTCTCGGGGGCGGTGACTTCTTTGCCGGACTTGGCCCAAGAGAGCAGTTTCCAGTCCCCGCCGATAAAGGCCTTTGCAGGACAGGTTCCGTCGAAGGCTGACTGGATTCGGTTTGAATCGGCGCCGGTCTGCATGGCGGCGAACCCTACGGAACTGTAATCTAGGAAGGGCAGTGCCCTGTGGAACCTGCCGGACACGATGGCTACGGAAGGCTTCAGCGAAAGCCGCCGCATGGCGGAGAGGTAGCCCGGCCAGAGTTCGTTTTCTCCCAGGATAAGACCGATAGGCTTTACCTTGGAGATGAACTTCGCCAGGGAGGAGGGCGTGTCGGCGGGAGCCAGGGCGGCCTCTATCTCCTTGCCCGAGTTCTTTAGGAAATGGACAACTTCTGGCTTCTGCGTCGTGATGAGAATTTTTGGGCAGTCGGGCAGATCCTGCTGCAGGAATCCGGCGAGGGAGAGGAGCATCCGGCATTCGCCGAGGCTTGCCCCATGCAGCCAGAGGAACGGGCCTTCGGGCCAGTCGCCGTCCAGCCTTTCTGAAATATGGAACCGGTTTTCGATGGCGGGGACCTTTGCGGTGGCGCCAGCCACAATTCCTGCCACTTCGCGGACTATGCTGAATGCGTTGAACATCTACGCTCCAAAGAAAACTTTTCTACTGTACAACAGGAAAATTAACAAAATGACCCATAGCCAGGTAGAAAAATCCGCCCGTAGGGTTTGGAAAAAAGTTCTAGGTTGTGCGTTTGCCACAAAATTTCGTGGATTTGGAAAAAACGCCCAGGTTTTTGCACTCCATTCTATCCATTTTTCTTGAAAGGTGGTTTTTAGGAACTGGTCTTCTGCCTTCGATAGGGCGAATTCCAGGGCGAAAAGGCCTGCAAAAAAAGGAATGGTCCATACAGAAAAACCAAGGTGAAAAATGATGGCGGCGCTGGCGATGAAACTGTTGGAAACGTAGAGCGGGTGCCGCATCAGGGAGTAGGCGCCGGTAGTGACTAGGGTGGGGGCCGTGTGGGTGTTTCCGCGGGTGTGTTCACCGATGGTGCGCCTTGCAAAAATCCGGAGCAGAATGCCTACGGCAAGGAGAATCGCTGCTATTATAGAGGGTCCATAATTTAACGGGGATGGGGGCGTAACGATGAGTCCTAGACCGAGCACGCCCAGAATATAACCTCTCCATCTATAGAGACTTTTCATGGTCCAGGTCCACCAACAGGAACTTGTTTTCTAGGGTTTCGGGAAGGCGGTCGTGACTGGAAATCAGGAGCCACTTGCCCAGCTTTTCGCAGGTCTCCAGGAGTCTTTCCAGGATAGGAGCGCGGTCGTTCAGGGCGATGCCCGCCAGAGGTTCGTCCAGCAGTAAAATCTTGGAAGGGGAGGCCAACGCCCACAGCAGGGCCACCTTGGCCCGCTCTCCTCCGGAGAGGGACTCCTTGGAAAGCAACTTCTGGATTCGGGTGGCCTCTATGAAGCCGTGCAAAAGGGAAGAAGGGTCTCGTTCCAGCATCTTTTTTAGGATGTTTTTTGGCGGGAGCTCCAAATCCTGGGACATGAGGAAAATTCCGTCGGGACTTGCGGTTTCGGGGAGGCTCATTTCGCCCTGGTTCCATTCTTCCAGATGGGCGATGAGCCGTAACAGCGTAGTCTTGCCGGAACCGTTTTGCCCTTTCAGGAGCACAGGCTGTTTTGCGTTCCAACTGAGATTGAGGTTTCGATAGACCTTGGTTTCGGAACTTTCGTCGTCGAGACCTTTGTACGAAAAATCTCCCTGACAAACGGTAAGATTGTCTCCGCTGGCAGAAGGTGCGGGTGCTTTTTCGGGGATAGTCTCGAACTTGAAAAGGTAGGCGCAGGCGCTTGCCAGGGCGCGAAATTCCGGCAGGGCACGGGAACATTCCTTGACCGGCTTGTAGCTCAGGAGTACGGCGGAACAGAACAGGATGAGCCCTTTGCTGTCCATCCAGCCTTGTGCGATAAGGATGGCGCAGAAAGCGAGGACGAACACCATGGACAGAACCGAGACGGATTCCATTACCAGGGAAAGGCCGTTCTTGCGTATAGAAAAGCGCCTTGTATGTTCGCTGAGGTTTCGGGAGTCGCCCTGGAGTGTAGCCGAAAGAGCAGCCCTTTCTTGAGGGGCGCTCCAGGTACGAAATAGCCTTCGGGTCATGTCGAATTGGCTGCGGAACTTTGATTTCTCGAATAGCAGGGATTCTTCTTCGGGACCCATGCGGTGGATTTTGCGCTGGAGGAGTGCTACCAGGGGCACGATAATCAAGAAAAGGAATAGGGTTAGGGGCCAGGAAATATAGAGCAGTACGGGAATGAAAACGAGGAGCTGCAAAATGGCCTGGGTCGCCTGGAAAAAGACGTTTCCGTTACTTTGGATGGTATGGATGGCGTCAAAGGCCATTTCTGTCTGGGTGTTGCTGTTTTGGTCATGGAAAAAACGGGGGGACAGGTTTCGGAGCTTGCGGATAAACCAGCTCCGCAAGGTGGAACTGATGGAAAATATCCAGGTCTCGTTCTGCTGGACCTTGGCGAAGAGAAAAATTAGGCGGAGTGCCGTCAATAGGACCATCAAAATCACCCATTCCGCCAGGGTAAAAGTGGATTCCTGGGAGAGCAAATCCATGAAGAAGCGGATGCCCCACAGCAGGGCGCCGTCGGCGGCACTGGAGGCTATGGCCAGCGGTAGGAACCGCAAAATGCCTTTCAAAAGGGATTTTTTGAGCCACTTTTTCAACATCTTCGTCGAAAATGTAAAAAAATTAGCCCCCCACCCTTTACAAAGAAATAAAGTTTCCTATATTTGGCCTTACTTAATGCCCCTATCGTCTAGTGGCCCAGGACTCGGGATTTTCATTCCCGCAACAGCGGTTCGAAACCGCTTGGGGGTATAAAAAAAGATCAGCCGTTAGGTTGGTCTTTTTTTATATCCCCAGGGTTGGCCTCATCCACGAAGTGGTGGGGCCCAACCTAACATGTATAAAAAAGGAATCAACAACGTTGGTTCCTTTTTTTATGCCCTGAGGTTGGCCTCATCCACGAAGTGGTGGGGCCCAACCTAACATGCATAAAGGAACTCCGCCAAATGGTGGAGTTCCTTTTTTTTATTGTGTTTGATTTCCCTTAAAAGAAGTTCATTTCGAGGACGGTTTTTTTCTTGCTCTTGGGTTCCACCACGGCAGCAGAGAATTTCGCTGCGTCGAACAGTCTGTTCGTCGTTGAGACAACCTCGTCCTCGGTTAAGGACTTGAGGATTTTCTCGCTTTTTTCCATAGAGCGGAATTCTCCGAGATGTAACATTTGTTCTGCCATACGCACAAGCCGTTTTTCAGGGCTGTCGGCGCCCAGGTGCATGCCGCCCAGAATATTTGCACGGGTCCTCTCAAATTCACCGGCCCTGAATCCATGCTTCAGGAACATCTTCGTTTCGTCGATGGATAATTCTAGAGCCGTTTTAAGTTGATGCGGCTCCGTTGCCAGGGCGACTCCCCAGTCTACGCAGTCCCTGTATATGTCGGCGGTAGAGTAGACGGAGTAGGCGAGGCCTTTTTCTTCGCGAATTTTCTGGAACAGGCGTGAAGCCATCCCTGCGCCCATGGCAACGTTAAACATGGAAAGGGCCGCCCGGTCCCGGTTGTCCATATGGCTCCTGTCAAAGCTGAGTCCCCAGAAAAGATTGGACTGTGTAATGTCCTGCTTTTGAACCACCTTCACACTTTGGGTTGCTTTGTAGATGTCCGAGGGACAACTCCCGTCAATAGTCTTTTCGGCGAATTTCTCTTTGCAGAGCTTTACTAGGCTATCATGATTGACCCTGCCCGAGGCGCAGACGAGGATGGGAATTTGACTTATGACTTGTTGCTTGTATTTAAGCATCTGGCGATGGGTGAGGGCTTTGACTTGCTGTACGTTCCCGGTAATGGAATGGGCAATACCCGAACCCTTGAAATGGATGGCATTGAAAACGTCGCCCACCAGTTCTTCGGGAATGTCATCGTAGCTGTGGATTTCTTCAATGATGACCCGTCGTTCTTTTTCCATTTCCTTCTTTTCGAGGCGGGGATGCATGAGCATGTCTGCGATGACGTCTATGGCCAGTGGTAAATCGCTGCTCTCCACTTGGGCGTAAAAGCCGGTCTCTTGCCTAGTGGTGTAGGCTTCTAGGTTGCCGCCCCGGTCCTCAATGGCCCGGGCTATCTCAAGGGCTGTGCGTTTTTGGGTGCCTTTGAAAACCAGGTGCTCGTAGAAATGGCTGAGTCCGTATTCATCGGGGGCTTCGTGTCGTGATCCTCGCGGAATCCAGGCACCCACGGCAACGGAATAGGCGTGGGGCATGTAGTCGGTGAGAATGGTAATGCCGTTTTCAAGTTCGGTCTTTTTGAGAATCTGTTTCATTAAGAGGTTGTAGGTGGTAGGGGTTAGGATCTAGGGGCTAGGATCTAGGGGATAGGTGTTAGGTAATAGGTTTTAGGTATTAGGACTGTTGGGGACAAGCGCATATATTTGTTATGGTGTTCTGCAAGGCGCCCAGCAGGTTTCCCGCAGTTGAAAGTTCCGGGAAAGCGTCGAGAACCTGCTGCCATTTTTCAGGATAGTTTCCGCATTTCAGGTAGTAGATGCCGCTTAGCAGGGGCGAAAGTTCCTGCAGGTAGTCGGCAGCATTGGGCTTGGTGTTGAGACGCCTGTGGAACAGGAAAGCTTTCCATTCCCGCAGGCACTGCGCTGCAAGGGCTTCCCGGTTGGGGCTGAACCCTTCTAGAGGAGCGATACCGCACAGGACCTGGTTCCGGCAGGACATTTCCAGAAATTCCAGCGGAAAAGTTTCCAGGTTCGAGAGAACCTCGGCACTGGAAAAAATGTAGGAGAATTCCACTCCTTCGCACTGTGCCTTCTTGCTCCAGGATTTGAGCTTGTCGACCTCCGTAGCAGAAGCGTCTTTCAATATGAATGCCACGGTCCAGGGCCTTTCCAGGGCGCTGAATCCTTCTTCAAGGCAGTCCCCGTAAAGGAATGCGGAAACCAGGTTTGCTCCGAAGGTTTCCGTAAATCTGCCGGGCCAGGGGGATTGCTTTAATTCCTGAACACTCAATATTCTTTTCATAAAAACTACCTCCAGCCGAACCGTCCGTAATGGAATCGCTTGCTGGTGAAACCGGCGCTGGTGCGGCGTCCCCTTTTGTACAGGGCGTAAAACACTAGCGAAAAGATGATTGCGACAAACACCCAGCCTGCCGCATTGAGGCTGCCGGCGCTTTCAAATTCCGGAGGCTCAGTAACCAATGTCGTGCCCTTTGCCTTTGCAAGTTCGTTTGAAAGATGGTAAGCTAGTAGCAAAGTCCCCTTGTCATATCTGGCGGACATGTATTCCGGAAAAAGGTATTCCTGTTGGAGCTTTTCGATGGTGCTTTTCGGAAGGAAAGACTCCGGATTTTTTCCGAGTTGAACATGATGCAACTGTTGCACGAAAGCCGTATAAAGAAGAATCTCGTTACTGTCTGGCGAAAAATCCCGCTTGTTCCGGCTGTCTTCTAGCAGAACTACAGACAGGCTGAATCCGGTTTTTTGCTCCAGCTCCTTGGCCAGTTTTTCCAAATAACGGGCTTGGGTTGCGCTCATTACCCTGTTCTCGTCATGGAGCCTCAGGGGGGCGGCTGTGGATACGCCCCAAGCGCAAAGTGTGATAAATATCAAAAAAAAGCTGAAATTTCGCCCAAAAAGCATATATCTATATCATAAAGTAAAAAAAAACAAAAAAAATGTTCTTTTCTTGATTTCACTATATATCTTTCTATATAGAAATCCGTTTTGGGAGTGTTTTAGTAAAGGGTGATTAATCTGGGTTATGGCGAAGTCAAATGAAAAGTGGGTCTGGTTGCCGGACTGGGCGTCGGACTTGTCGCTATGGCAAGACGACTTGACAGAAGTGGAGTCTTCTGCCGACCATACCTTTGTTCCCTACGAGACTATGGCGGACAACCTGGATGACCTTTACAAGATTCCCGGACTTTCCAAGGCCGATGTAGCGGTAGGCTCTGGCATGGGTGCGTTTCTCTTGCTCATGCACCACAAGAAAAAACCATCGGCACAGCGATGGATTCTGCTTTCGCCTTATGCGGACTTCTGCGACGAAGACAGCGACTGGACGGAGACGAACCTGCACTTTATGGCAAGGCAGATGCAGACGACTACGGAACCGGGCCTGAATTCTTTTGCGGAGCAGTTCGAAGACGAATTCGGCGAGTGGCAAGACGACTGGATGGACTGCGCCAAGAAGATGAACGCCGAGAAACTGGCCAAGGGCATTACCTACCTGGCGGGCAACAAGATTTCGAAACCTCTAGAGGATTGTAGTGGAATTGAAGTGGTTTACGGCCGTATGGACAGGGCCGTTCCACCTGCCCAGACGTTGAAACTCAAGGATCTTATGCCGGGGGCGACTTTCAAGGAGCGCCCCAAGGCTGGCCACTGGCCGCCGCAGCTTTTGTTGTAGTCTGTTTTGCAAATAGGCTTTTTCGCCACTCTTGCAAAACAACATTCGTCATTCTCGCGTAGGTGAGAATCTCAATCGGCATCCGATTGCCGCTAGCAAGTAAATGGCGAAGAACCAGAGCAGGGCGGTTTCAAGATAATCGCCGATATGCTGGTACAGGGTGTCCCTGGTCTTTAGTTGCATCTTGCGCTGGATGACGGCGTCTTCAAAAATAGGCGTGTTCAAGTCCATGTGACCATACTGGTCAATGAATACGGACACTCCGCTGTTGGCAAGCCTTGCCGCCGGCATGCCGTTTTCGATGGTGCGGTAACGCACCAGGTTCAGGTGCTGGTAGGGGGCGGTACTCCTGCCGAACCATCCGTCGTTAGTGATGTTCACCATGAACCTGGAGCCTGCCCGGATGGCATCCCGCACCAGGTCGCCGAAGATGGCGTCGTAGCATATGAAAGGCGTCCACAAGAAGGGGCCGTACACGGGAGTTTCTTTTCCGGGAACAAAATCGCCTTCGCCCAGATCCACGTAGTTCAGGATTGGGAAGATGTCGTCGAAAGGAATCCTTTCGCTGAAAGGAACCAGGTGCTTTTTGATGTAACGCTGGGGAAAGCTTCCGTCATTGGGGCTGAACAGGAACGAGGCGTTGTACACCTCGTAGCGGCGCACTGCACCAGGCTCCTTGTTCCGTTTGAAATCAAGGGCGCCCACCAGAATGCTTGCGTTCATGCGGCTTGCGACGTTGTGCAGCCTGACAATCGTAGCGGGCTGCCTACGGATGTGGTCTGGAATGGCGGTTTCTGCAAGGATAATCAGGTCCGTTCCGTCTTTGACGCTGTCCCGGACCATACCGAGGGTCTTGTCGATAATGCGGTCGTAGCGCTCCTTGCTCCATTTTTCACCCTGCTGAATGCAGGGCTGCACCATGGCTATTTGGGGAGTGTGCTCCCCGTCGCTTCCGTAGAAGGGTGCCGCTTCGGGGGAGGACAAGGTGATTTTTCCGTGAACAAGTAGGGCTATGAGAATTAGGGCGGGTAACGCAAAGGGCCACTTGGCTTTTAGACCAGGCTTGTCCAAAGCATTTGCAACCAGCATGTTGCTTGCCACAATCAGGGTGGTGTAGCCGAAGATTCCGATGATAGAAAGAGCCTGCAAAAGTTCCAGGTAGTTGCCGAACACGTAGCCCAGGTGGCTCCAGGGGAAGGCGAAATCCCCGCGGGTACGGGTCATTTCGAGCCCGGCGTAAAACACGGGGTAGAGTATCCAGAAAATCCTATACCCCTTGATGCGGATATCCTTGACGAGGGTATAGACGAAAGCCGCTACCACACTGTAGAAGCTGAAGAAGGCCACCAAAAGCACCACGCCCAAGAAGATGATGGCCGATGGTGCCGTCTCCACGTTCATGACGTTGAAAATCCAGTAGTAGTTGATGCCGTTATAGACCATGCCCGACCAGAAGGTGGCAAAAATGGCTGAACTACGGCTGTAGCGATTCATGGCGATGAACCAGGGCACAAGCAGCAGCAGGGCGGCAGGCCCCAGGGGGAGCGGCGGAAACGCCAGGGCCATGGCGCCCCAGGCAATGGTAGAAAGCAATAGCGCTGTCCGGGAATCTCTTTCGCAGAGCCTTTTGAAATTCCACACGCCAAAACGGTACAGCAGGTAAAGCCCGAAGGGAATGAACAGCACAGAAATCTGGACGAGTCCCGCATGCCCGCCTGCCAGGTAATCTAGGGCGAGAAAGGCAAAGGAGATGAGGGCGTAACTGCAGACAAAACGGTTGAATGGCTTACGGACGCTCTTGACAAGGAGAAACGGCAGGGCGACAATGAACGGGATAAACTGCGGTTTCCAGGAGTAAAGTCCCGGCTCGTCGGGAGTGACTAGGTAGAGGCCTAATTCGGCCACGAACAGAAGCCCGAGAAAAATCCGGTACATTCTAGGCAATGCCCCAATCCACGATTTCAGTCTGTTCAAAAAATCAGTCATTCCACATCACACATTTCACACTAAATTTTCTTGCTTCCATCCGCCCTAATACCTACAGCCTATCGCCTAAAACCTCGATCACAGCCCGCTTTTGTCCTTCGGGTTGAAAATCAGCACGAACTCACCTTTGGGCGGGTGGCTCTTGAAGTGGGCGAGTATTTCTGCGGGAGTGCCAATCAGGTGTTCCTCGAACTTTTTGGTCAGTTCCCGCATCAGTGCAATCTTGATGTCTCCGAAGACCGTCTGGATTTCGGCTACGAACTTGTCCACGTTATGGGGACTGGCGTAAAAAATCTGGGTGGCTTCTTCGTCTTTCAGTTTTTCCAGAAGGTGCAGCCGCTGGGCGCTCTTCTTGGGCGAAAAATACTGGAAGGCAAAGTGGTCCGTGGGCATACCGCTACTGACCAGTGCCGTCACCATGGCGCAGGGGCCAGGGACCGCCCGCACGTCAATCCCTTCGCGAACGCATTCCCGGACCAGGTTGAAGGCTGGGTCCGCGATTCCCGGGGTGCCCGCGTCGCTGACCAGGGCGATGTCTCCCTGGTCTTTCAAGTAGCTTACGTATTTGGGAGTAACGGCTTCTTTATTGAAGTCGTGGTAGGCCTCCATGGGGGTGGAAATCCCGAAATGGTCGAAGAGGATCCGGGTGTGGCGCGTATCTTCGGCAAGTACCAGGGGAACATCTTTCAGGGTACGGACCGCACGGTAGGTGATGTCCTCCATGTTCCCGATAGGAGTCGCTACAATGTACAGGGTATGAGCCATGGCTCAAATTTAGTAATCACTACGCACGCCCATGTCGGCGTTGTAGGGGTAGTTCAGTTCAAAGGCGAGCCTCTGGACCAGCTTGCGGTGCATGTCCCTGGAGGCCTCGTTCAAAAGGTCGCTGCGCAATTTGCCGTAAAGATCGGCCTTGACAGTTTCTTCTTCTTTGTATTCGGCCTGCTTGACAAGCACGCCGTCGCAATGGATTTGCACTTTCAGTGTGTAGGTCCAGGTTTCGTCGACGGGCATTATAGGCCAGAAGGGAATTACGAACAAAGGAATACTCCAGGGAGTGGCTTCAGCATTTTGTACCACTTGTGCCAGGATGCTTGCCGAACCGTTACATTTTTTCCGTGGGTAAAAATCCTGGTTGGCGGCACGGTCGTATCCTTGCCTTAGACCTTCCGAAAGCCAGAGGGTGTCGCTCTCGAGAATCAGGGGAATCTTGTCGAACAGCGGTGCTGAATCGGCGTGCGTATGGTTCGGCGCGTAAAAGGCCCCGTTTCCTTGGTCTCCCTGCACCAGGTCCACGGAACAGGCGCTTACCAAAAGTGCCGAACTCCACAGCAGGAGCGCCCGAATGTGCGGCAAAAAATGCATAACCCTAATTTAGTATCTGCAGTTCGAATTCTAAATTTCTTTCTATGGAAAAGCCCGCATACTTTCTCGGAGATGCGCACCTGGGGGTAGAACCTCCTGGGGCAGTCCCTTATAGGGAAAAGCTTTTGATCGAACTCTTGCGCTCCTGGAAAGGTGCGGCGAGCCATGTGGTCATCTTGGGCGACCTGTTTGAGTTCTGGTACGAATACCGTTACTATGTGAACAAGGAACATTTTCAATTGTTCCGAGCCCTTGCGGAACTGGTAGAATCCGGCGTCCAGGTGCACCTGCTGCGAGGGAACCACGACTTTGCCTACGGCGATTTCTTCCCGAAAAACCTCGGTGTCCAGGTTTCTACAAGTTTAAAGCTGGATATTCAGGGTAAAAAGGTTTTCTTTACCCATGGAGATGGCGTAGCCCGCTCGGACTGGAGCTATCGAATCTTTCGAAAAATTTTGAACAATCCGCTCAACCAATGGCTGTTCAGGCAAATCCATCCGGATTGGGGGATGGGGCTTGCCCGCCTCGTTGGACGTCGCAGTCGTAAATTCGGTGTCGACCGCGAAATCAAGTTGGACGAATACTTGGCCTGGGCAGAGCGTGCTATAGGGAAAAACAATTGCCAGATATGTGTCCACGGACACCACCATATTCCGGGCATCTGGCCCGTCAAGACTGGCTTGGTGGCGTCCCCTGGCGAATGGATAAAAAAACTCACCTACCTCAGGTTTGAGGCAGGTGAGCTTTCTGTTGAAGAATTCAAGAAATAGAGCTATTGCTGATTGCTCGCGTCGTTCGCACGGGATTCCGTAGATTTCATCAACTTCTTGCTGGAGTTTTCACCCCAGATGGCTGCGATTACGTCGGTGTTCGCGAATTTGTCCCAATAATCGTCCACCCAGCACCAATGGTGCTTCTCGCCCTTGTCGTCCACGATGACCCAATCCTTATGAACCGAAAAGGTCAATTCCTTGGGTTGGGGCTTGTAGAACGAATTGCCTGCGTCTTCGGGAGGATCAATATAGATTGTCCATGACTTGCCTTCGGTACGCTTGTAAAGGAACACGTTGAACACAATCAACACGGCCGTGAAGATGATGGTCCACTTATAGTTCTTCTTGGTCAGAAGAAAAATATTCAGCGCAAGGAGCAAAATGCTCACCGCGGCGAAGTTGTAGTGGATCGAGTAGAACGCCTTGAGTACGTCAATCATTTTTAGCCTTTCTTAGCCTTTTGCGCCGCGATAAGCGGGGCAACACTGAAGGTGAGTGTTTTACCGTTCACCTTGCAGTCTGTGCGGTAGCTCTTGGTAGGGAGCGCAATCCCGTGAGAAGAAAGCGTGCCCATGAAAGAAGCGTTGGCATGGCTTGCAATGGTGCGGACGTTGATGAAGCCTTTCTTGCCGAAAGATAGCTTAAAGACCTTCTTGTTTGCGTCGTATTCCGCAATCATGGTATCGTTCTTGGCCGTTTCCATGGCGGTGCTGGTGCGCTTGTCAAAGATGATGGTTCCGCGGGAATCGATGGAGAGCATGGGGAGACCGGCGGAGTTACGGCAGGCGATGGGCTCCCAGGTGCCTTTTTTCTTGGCGGGGGCCTTTCCGGTGAACACGATGCGGGAGCCTTCCTTGACGACTGTGTAAGCGCCAGTGGCAATCTGGAATCCGACGGCATTCAGGGCGCCCTTGAAATACAGCAGGTAGCCGCTTCCGTTTGGCATAAAACGGTAAGACGTGGGCTTGAGGGTCTTGGAGGGGGTCACGGCAATGCGCTTGCCGGTCTTGTCCACTTCCAGGTCTGCATAGGGCGTCTTGTCCAATTTCAGTTCTTTGACGATTTCACCGCTGAAGCGGACAAAACCGCGAATATCCATCTTGATTACAAAGTTATCCATTTTTATTTACACCTTTTTTTTGTTGTTCCCCAGCATCCAACAAGTTAAAAATGTTGGTGGGTTCCGTCAAGAAACATAGTAAAAAATTGGGATTAGAGGGCGTTTTTTCGGGATATGATGCCAACCTTGTATACAAAAATCAGTAGGAATTAGTCTGAAATTGGGCTTTGGACGATTTCTGTCAATGTGGCTCTAAACGAGCCGCCATCTCGTTTCCAGACGGTTGCCCCCTGAAATTTCTGGGTGAAAATGTGACCGCGGTCACTAAATTGGCTTCTGTCCAAAAATATTCCAATTTGGTCTATAGATAGGCCGTTTTTGCCAGTGTTTATGGCGTCTCCCGCCCGAACAAGGAATTTCGGGTAGAGAAATCCGTACTTGTATACAAGGGCGTCGGCGATGCTTTCTACGGGGTCGATCAAGATGAGCCTTGTCTCTCTATTGCTGTTGTTAAATGCAAGGATGGCGCCTGTTCCGCGACCGGCGATGAATTTCGGTGCTGTTCCGTTTACCTGGGTGGCACATTCCAGGATTTCTTTAGAATCTGGCGAAAAAGTCTTTTCCGACGGCGTTCCCTTGTTGTTGCCGGAACCGCGGTAGTTGAAGGTGACCGGCGTGACTCCCGGAAGGCTGTCCAGTTCGGCCAGGAACTGGGCGGCGTCCTCGTCGGCGTCGGGGTAGTAGAGAAGTGTCGGGGTTCCTGCTTCGCCCATCTTCCAGCCTTCGAGAACGGTTCCGTCTTGCAGGGTGCAGCTGATGCCTTGGGCGTGGCCTTCGATGGCTGCCCGGGCTTCTTTGTGAGGTATGGCCCTGGGGTAGGCGTTTCGCCGTTCTGTCAGGGCGAGGTAGAACACCATGCTCACGTAGATGACGGCAAGGATTCCTGCGAGGCGTAGAATTTTGAAGACGGAGTTCTTGATAACCTTCATGGAGCCAATTTTAGAAAAATCCATAGGGTAAAAAAAGAACCCTCGGTGATTTGTTCACCGGGGGTCTAGGGATGGGATTGGGTGTTCCCTAAATATAAACAAAAAAATTGCCAGTGTGGTATACCTTTTGAACTAAAAGTGTTCTCAAAGTGTTCTTTTTTAATAAAAATCGGCAAAAATGATAATTTTTTCTTAAAATAAGTGTTCCCAAGAAAATAAAAAATTAAATTTAAACCGATGAATATCTTTGCGTACTACAATTACCGCAAGTATTTGCAGGATTATTACGAATACCGCAAGTCTTTACAGCGGTACTTCTCCTACAGGTCCTTCGCCCAGAAGGCGGGTTATTCCTCGTCGGGCTATTACCTGGACCTGGTCCGTGGCCGCAAGTCCCTTACGCCCCAGATGGTGCCGAAGTTTATAGCGGCACTAGGTCTGAACGAAAAAGAAGGCCGTTATTTTAAGCTGATGGTGGACTTCACCCACGCCCAGTCGGTAGAATCCAAGCAGCAGATTTTTGACCAGATGTCTTCGCTTTTGCCCAAGGCGGTAAAGGCCCTGACCAAGAACCAGCAGGAATATTACGCCAAGTGGTACCACGTGGCGGTTCGCGAGGCTCTTTCGGTCTTGAACATCAATGAAGGGAATCTTCAGGAGCTGGCCTGGTTCCTGAATCCGAAAATTTCAGTGCCCCAGGCGAAACAGTCCTTGCAGTTGCTGTTGGACTTGGGACTTATCGAAAAGGTGGACGGCTTTTACCGTTCCGTGAACAAGACGGTGACCAGCGGCAAGGAAATTTCACCCTTGTTCGTTCACCAGTTCCAGAAGCAGATGATCGATCTGGGCAAAGAAGCCCTGGACCGCTACACTACGGCCCGTCGCAACGTTTCGACGACCACCATGAGCGTTTCTGCCGCCGGACTTGAACGGATTATCCGAAAAATTGATATGTTTCAGAAAGAGATTCTGGATATAGTCACATCGGATAGCGGTGAAACCATGTTGTGCGAACTGAACGTGCAGTTCTTCCCCATCAGTAAGGAGAAGGTGGACCTGCCGGAGGAGGAAAAATGAGGTTAGCGACTAGTCTAGCAGCATTGCTTTCCGCCTTTGGTTTTTGGGCGTGCAGCAACAACGATTCCGTGGCAGGAACTGCCACCCAGACCGAAAATACCGTTGCCAGCCTGGATACCTTGAAGGGCGTGGTTTACCATAAGAACGGAACCAAGGCCAAGGGCGCCGTTGTTCGTATGGTCTTGTCGTCTAAGTGGGAAGATGCCGGTTGGTCCGATTTCCGCGAGACGGAAACAGATGCACAAGGGCGTTTCTCGTTTGCAAACGTGCCTGCGGATACTTTCCAGCTGGCGGTCATCGACTCCGCTTCTAGCGAAATCCTTTATCTGCCGGAGGCTTCTGCAGAGGATGATTCTCTTGTTCTTGAGGCTGCCGCCAAGGTGAAGGGCTTCTTGACGCTTGGCGATTCGGCTCTGGCCCCTGTGTCTGTAGGGTCTCACTTCAAGGTTTATGTTTCGGGCATCCCGTTCTTTGAATCGGTATTTGCTCCCGGAGCCTTTGAACTGCTGGTCCCGGAAGGTTCTTGGACCTTCGGCTTCTGCCCAGGTGACCCGATGGTCATCGAAAAACTGCAAGAATCTGGAATCCCCGATTCCGTGATTTTCCGCAGTTGGAAAATGTCCAAAGCTTTAAAGTCCGGCGAATCCTTGGCTCTTGATACCCTGGTATGGGGTGCGAACAAGAAAGCTGATTCTGCCGAAAATGACGACCCTAAGGGGGAAGTTGACCAGAAGGATACCACGAGTAAAAAAGACACCACGGAAACTCCGGCTGTTCCCAAGGGCTGGATTTCGGGCCAGGTGGACTGCTCTAACTTGGATCGTTGCGATAGCGTCGAAGTCATGGTCATTACGGACCTGTTCGGCTTCGGTTTTGCAAACGGCCTGACTCTGGAGTATGACATTCAAGCCCGGACCGACACTCTAGGTCGGTGGTGGTTGCCCGCTCCCGAAGAGGTTCCTTATGACTCCTTCCGTGTAGAATTCCGCCAGCGGTCGGGGGAGACCGTGACCAACGTGGGTCTTTCCCGCTATGTGAAAAAATCCGAACTGGAAGGAGCCAAGGACACCCTGTCTATCGGCAAGGCCTCCTTGGACAAGTATTCCTGGATTTCGGTGGGCGTTCGGCTCGTGGTGGACAATCAGCAAAACGAAAACTGCTTCATGAACAGTGTGGTCCTGGGCATAGAGGGAACCTCCCATTTTGTCCGCACGGTAACCTGCAACATGTACGTGCTGACCTATCTGCCCAGCGGAATGCAAAAATTGATATTCTACTCCGGGGATCCGGTGGTGGTTTCTGCCCTCCAGGAGGCAGGAACGCCCCAGTACAACTATGTGAGTACGGTTGACCAGAACTTGACGGCGGGTAACGGAATTAAGGAACTTTGGCTTACTTATACCCCTCCCACGGTAAAATAGTTCAAAATACCCCTTGCCGAAGTGACTTTTTTTTCTAACTTTGGTGAGCACTTTGAGCTATGGTGTAATGGTAGCACAACAGATTCTGACTCTGTTTGTCTAGGTTCGAATCCTGGTAGCTCAACGAAAGTCCCGCTTTACGGCGGGATTTTTTATTTCTAGAACAGGGAAATTACTCACCAACGACGAACTGCACGTACAAATCCAGCAGTCGTTCGCCCCATAGGTACATGACCGGAGCGGAAATGGCGAGGAAAGGCCCAAAGGGAATCTGGCCGGATCCATCGTTTTTTCCCTTCTTTTCCATAATCTTTGCCCACGGAATCATGATGACAATTCCAAGGAGGGCTGCAAGAATCAAGGTTTCTACAGCACCGTCCAGCCCCATCAGCGCTCCGTAGCCCGCCAATAGTTTGACATCGCCAAAGCCCATGGCGTCTTTTTTCAAAATCTTTGAAGCTACAAATCCCAAAAGCCAAAGGCCTCCTCCTGCACCGACTGCCCCTAGCAGGCTCTCAAAAGGAGTAATTCCGCCAGGGAACATAGAAAGAGCTAAGCCCACCACGATACCCCCTACCGAAATTGAATCAGGAATTAGTTTGTACTGAATGTCGATGGCGCACACAGGATACATGCCCAAAAGCAGCCAAAACATGGCTAGGGCGTCAATCCAGTTGGCAACAGGCGCTGTCCATCCCACATTCCAATTGGCAGCAAACAAAGCCAATGCGCCAAGAAGCCCACACAGAGATTCTCCGATAGGATAAATTACGCTGATGGGTTGCTTACAACAGGCACTTTTGCCCCGAAGCCAAAGCCAGCCCACGATGGGCATGTTGTAGTAGATGGGAATCCTTTTCTTGCACAGGGGACAATGGGACGGCGGGTTTATTAGCGATATCCCGCGGGGCATCCGGTATACAATCACGTTGTAAAAACTGCCTACGCAAGCTCCTAAGGCGAAAAAAAGAAACAAACCGTACCAAAGAGGAATATTTTCCATAAAAACTCCCAAAAATCAGTAGGGCGCCATTACCCCTTTTTCGTAAAAAAAGATAAATTTATATCGTGAAGAGCGTATTATAGAGGATTGAATAATGCGGTTAAAAACTTTGTTTTTATTGTTTGGGTTGATCTTGTGTACGATGGCTCTGGTGAATTGTTCCAGAGAGTCTTCCATCAAGGAAAATGTGAATTTGCGGAATAACCATTCCGTAGTGTTTATCTATAAGACTCCCTTTGAAAATCCTGATGCTTTTGCTGATTCCATTATCAACCTGCCTAACCCAGATTCTGTCATCGTAAATGATACTGTTACGGTCACCATAGGCGACACCGTTCATATGATGGGGTTCCTGCGCTACAATTCCGACAAGATATATCTGTATCAGTGGATTTTGGACAGCCTTGTAAAAGACACAACCGGCAAGGGAAAAGACAAGATGAAAAAGGCCCTAATAACGGGCCATAACGCCACCCCCCAATCCTGGGTCTACATGAAAGAGGGAGTCTATTCCCCCCTGTTCGTGGCCGTTGACGGAAATAGCGCAACAGATACCGCCGGTAGCGATCAGTATATCAGGGTCATCAACACACCGCCCTACTTGGGCATTCCTAAAGACACCCTGTGGACCAGGGCCAAAAGTCCTATCACGTTCCCTGTGTTGGCGCTAGATTCATTTGGTACGATAACCTCTTTCAAGGTTGATTTGGATGCGGCGGGTAAACGCGAGGCGAAGGACTGGAAATATACCAAGAGTGAAACCTCGGATAGCCTGACAATCACGATTCCCTACGATTCAACCCTTACGGACAGCCTTGGAAATCAGAAGATTTACATTATTGTCACTGACGACGACAAGAATACCACGAAGGACAGTGCTTTCTTGCATTTCAACCAGTTGCCCACTATCAAAATCTTGGGCCCGGACGACCAACAGAGGATAAGTGATACGGTGGAGGCCTTCCGATTGTTCTATGAGGGACACGACAGGGATAACGAAGAGCAATTGAGGTACTATGTTCGTGTAGCTCCCACACCGGACAACCAGGAAAGCGATCTGAACCTGTCTAATGTTTACGACTTGGTGCTAAAGAACAGTACTTCCACAAGTTTTGCTGTTATTGAAAACGGAGAGAATGAACTGAAAAAATTGGGCTTTACGGGCAGGTATTTCTCTTGGGACGTGTGGGTGACCGATGGCTACGATACCGTGGTTGCCGAAAAAATCAAGACCAGCAAGGGTAAGCGACCGCGTTATTTTTACCTGGGTCCAAGCAAGTCTACTTGTGACTTTATAGGAACCGCCAAGTTCGAGGGTCTGTCCGTCCACTCTGGAATCAAGATAACCTTGGTCAATTCAGCCGACACTAGTAACATTTATACCGCTAGCACCAACGCCAAGGGAGAATTCAGGGTGTCTGACCTGCCTGCCGGAACGTTCAAACTGACCGCCTCCGATGAAACTGGCCGGGGCTTTATAAAGGTTACCACCAGGACTCCAAACATCAATGCAGGTGACGAGAAAGAGCTGCCTCTTATTTTGCTGAAAGACCCGGCCCCGCCACGCATTTATAACATCAAGGGTTTTGAAGACACTGTTTCTGTGCGTGCGTTTACCGTGTCGGGCCGTTTCAGCGACTATGGTTCACAAGTAAAGACTGCCGTAGCCCTGCTCGGCAAGGATACCTGCGGCACGAAAAATGACAAATGTAAGTTTTCCAACTTGAGTAGCTACGCCTGGAGCATTGACCTGGCTAGTCTGCCCGACGGAAATTACAGCTTCAAAATTACCGCAACCGACAGTGCCGGTTACCACTCCGACACTACTATCGCCTTCGTGGTGGCCGCTACAAACATTGGCCTTACCGTAAACGACGCCAGCTCTGCTATGGTCGGGGAAGCGACAAAGCTTATCTTCAAGGCCAATGTGGCGGGAGCCAACCCCCCGGTCACCAAGGTGACCTGGAAAACCAATGTCCCGGAAGATACCCCGCGAACAAGTTCCGTTTCTGAAGGGGCCGCCCAGATACAACTGCAAAAAAGCGATTTTCCGAAAGCTGAGGCCAACACCCGCTACACCATGCAGGCCATTGCTGATAACGGAGCCGTTTCCAACGTCGTTAGGTTTGGTTTTTATAGCAGCGGGCCCATGGTCAATATCGACGCCCCCGCCTACGATACGACAATCACCTTGAACGATGTAATCACCTTATCCACTACTGCCATAGGCAACAACCTCGACGGAACAAATAACCATACATTGATATGGATTTGCATTGAAGGCGGCACAACGACCAACAACTGCTTTACCGAAAACAGCCTTACGCCCACAAAATCCTGGATCACGGCCGGTGTGAAAAGGATTATCGCGAAAGTGACCAACAACGATGGCAAAACTGCAACCGACACATTGCAGGTAAATGTTATCACTGACCCGCCTTCCATCAAGGTAGACGACAATGACGGAGTCATTTCTAGAAAGGTCAATGCCAAATATAAGTTTGAATATACAGCCAAGGACAAGTACGGGACAGTCAAGGAGGTCGCCTGGAAATGCGGCAGCGGTTCCTTTAACGCCACGGCCATATCCCCGGCAAAAAAAGAAGTGACCGATTCCATGGAAGTCCAGTTGCCCAATACCGAGTCGACAAACTACAAGTGCGTCGTCAGGGCTACCGATGACGACAACCAGGTCGGCTACGATACGCTCCGCTTCAATGTCATCAAGGATATTCCGGTAATCCGCCTCAATATTCACAACAAGAACGTTACCATCAAGGACCAGGAGCAGCTGAAATATACGGCCAGCAATACCCTTGGAGGGACTATCTATGTGGACTATGTCTGTGGTGGCAACCTGAACAACCTGAAGGTGTCCAACTGGAGCAGTTCTTGGCAAGGACGTAAAGGAGAAACTCCCAGCGTCGTTATGCCGGAAACGGCAGGGAACTACTACTGCGTTATGCGAGCTGTCGATGAAGACGAAAAGGACTTGGCGGCAAGTGCCGCGACCCTTTATTCGTTAGACACGGTAACCTATAAAGTTTTCCGAGCGCCCCCCTCGGTCACGTTGAACGAGTCCTATACCAGGACCATCAAGGATACATTGACCTTGTACGCCAACGCCAAGGATTCCTCTGAAGCGACGCTTCCCGGAAGAATTGTTTCTTACGAGTGGGGCTGCGGCCCTAACAGCGATTCCAATATATTGGGCAAGTTGACCAACACGGGCAAGAACACCTATCTGGTGACCTTGCCTAATACTCCGCAAAACAATTACCTATGTATTGTACAGGTCTCCGATGATGACGGCCTTACCGCAAGGGATACAACACGGTTCACCGTGGAACTGGCTCCACCCACGGTGACAGTCGCTCGCAAGACGGGAACTATCCGTGCTGGTTTTGACATCATCCTGAATGCAACGGCCTCCGATAGTTACGAAGGCTCCTGGGGCTACATTGCCAAGCGGGAATGGAGCTGTGGTGCAAACGCTACGGATATCAACAACAACTGGAAGACCGTATCTACTTACGACACCACGTGGAAAGCGCCTTCTGCCTCAGTAAAATATTATTGTGTCGCCAGGGCTACCGATGATGACGGGAATATTGCCACCGATACAATGACACTAACCTACTCTACGGAACAACCCGTCATTTCCGTTGCCGAGACACAAATTTACGCCGTACAGGGTGATGTTTTCTTCTTGAACGCCACCATAAACAACGTATGGCAGGGAATCAACTGGTACAGTTGGCAGTGTTTCTACAACGATACCAAGCAGGCCGCCGAAAGTCTCAGGAAACTGGACTACTACAAAAACGGTGAAAGATTCTACGATTACCGGGAAACACTGAGTGCCGAAGGAAGGGACTTGTACTGCGTGGTGTCCGCCGAAGAAAAGTCGACCAAGGCCGTGTTCCGCGATACATCCCATGTGAAAGTTTTGACGGCGGAAAACGACCTGCCCGTGGGAAAAATCACTGCCGTCGATACCATTTACCCCTGGAGCGGCGACGAGGCCCAGAGCGGAGAAGCGCTATACTACTATTCTCCGGAATGGGGCGGAGCCCAGTCGGTCATTGGAACCATCGGTGATGAAAATTCCAGGGATTACTACTGGCAGTTCAGTAATGTGGGTGCGGGATTCTACCGAGGAAGCAACACCGGAGCGATAGATACCAGCATGGCCCAGTTCAACGATGCCTTTAGGAGGCCCACCACCGAAGGTTCCTTTACGGTGTGCCTGGACTTTAGGGACAGCACCAAGGCCAATGCAGACGAGATGTTCATGAAACGGCACCAGGCGGAAACCACCTGCCGTACCGTCTATGTTCACAGGGCGTGGAAGAACCTAGCCGCTGCGAATGACACCGTGCTTGAAAAAACTACGGTCCGTACACCCCCAGCCATCGCTACGGTCGGCAACAACCTTTCCGTCGTTTACCTGACTGCCGCCAAAACGGTAGTATCCCGCAATTACAACGGTTCCAGCTGGACTAATTTGAACACCTCCGCCATCAGTGTCGACGACTCCATTACGGCGTTGAGAATGGCAAGCAATGGAACCGACCTGTTCCTGGCGGTTCTTACCAGCGGAAACGTCTTGAACATATACAAGTCCAGTTCCGGAACATCTGCCTGGGCAGCCTTTGGCAGTTCCATGACTTCGGTTACGTCCGTGAACTTGACATGCCACCCCACCTCCGGGGACCCGGTGGTGGCCTATGTCAAGAGCAACTATCCCTACTTTAGCTACTGGAAAAATAATGCCTGGGAAAGCAAGCAGATATCCACAAGCAAGGCGTCGAGGGAAGTAAATGCGGTGTTCTCTAGCGATGGAGTATTGCTCACCACCTTTACGGACAATACCTCCTGGTACAACACCTATTATGCCATTTACAACGGCAACACCACCAATTACAATGTTGCAAAGAGCGAAACCCTGATAAGCAGGGAAATGACCGGCATAAGCCTTGCTACGGAAGGCTCGACCGTATATATGGGATACCTCAACCGCTCCTCCGTAGTGGGCGTGGCGGGCCCCTACGTAAAGAAGGGAACTCTTTCGGGAAGTAACCTGAACTGGACTGCCGAGCGGAACCTGCAAGAAGGCATGCTCCCCTCCAACATTAGGGTGACGGCACGAAACGGGAAAATCTACGCTATCATCGATGACAATGGACGAGGCCTGTCACACTGCCACGCCTATTTCTATGACGGCTCCCAATGGAGGCCCTATGGCGAGAACCAGCTCCCTTATTTCAAGGGACCCTTCTACAGTAGCCACGGCTACAACCTCTACGGATTTGCGCCCAACATAGCGGTGGCGAACAACGGCATGGTCTACATCTCCATGATTGCATGGCCAAATGCTGGAGCCGCAAGCCAGAACAATGGACCCATATTCATGAAAAACATTTCTGGAAACTGGACCATCAATACAAAACCATAATTTATGATTGTTGAAATTGCTTCTATTTGCGACGCGGCTACAGCCAACGGGGCCGGCGGCCGCCTGAACATTCTCGGTTCTTTTGACAGAATCTTTTCACAGTTCCCGCTGGTGATTCCCCAGTGTGCGGCGGCCTTCCGTATCCGTTACCAGCGCTCCGAAGCCGGAGTGCACAAGCTGGTGCTTTCTATCGAGGACGTGTGTGGACACCCCATTGTCCCGGGAATGGAATCAAACGTTTCTTTTGAGCCTGTGGCAAAGGGATTTGACACGGCGGCCATGAACCTGATTCTGAACATGCAGCGCCTGAAGATAGAGCGGCCCGACAAGTACATGATTCGCCTGATTATTGACGACGAAGAATATGTGGCCCTGCCCCTGTACGCCCTGGAAGTGCCCCACGGGAATGGGAACGCTCCTGACGGCGAAGTAAAGAACTAGCCCAAAGACATGGTGGCAAGGCACAGGGAGCATTCGCCCTGGATGCCGAGCGATGTCGGATTTAAGTCCATCAGTTGAACGTTTTCTATGCGGGTCTCGAGAAGGGGCCTGCGTAGTGTTCCTTCGAAAAAGTCTCCGCCGAAGCACTTGAAAAAGGCCTCTTTGCGACACCAGAGGGTGTAAAAAAGCCGGATGGCGGCACTTTCGCCTTCGGTCTGTTCAATCTGGTGGATTCTCTTAACTTCTTCGTCGGAATAGAAACGGTCCGCAAGTTTGAGCCGGTTCCTGGAATGGAATTCCAGGTCTATGCCGACGCGGCAATCCCTGGAATAGGCCAGCACGCAGACGTCCTTGGAGTGAGTCCAGTTGGCATCAACAGAAAGCTCCGGAAATTCGGGTCGCGTGGAACCGGGCCTGGTTTTTAGGTCCTGTGCGGTAATGGGACAGCCAAGAGCCAGGGAGAGCTTTTCGAAAATATGCTCCCTGTGATTGGCCTTCGGGACAACCGCCAGATAGACCGTACCGTTCAGCGTAGAAACTGTTTGCCACTCACCTTCCATAGCCCAAAGATAATTTTCTAGTTTAGGGGCATGATTCCTTTCCGCCTGAAAACCTGCCTTGCCGCCGCCGTTCTGTTGATGGCCTGCGGAGATATTAACGAAGGCTGGGAGGTGGATGGCGGTGGCTACCTGAAGTACAGGATCAACGACGAAGACGAACGGACCATCGAACTGGCGGAATCCGACGTGGAAGTGCCCTTTATCAAGAACAGCCACAGGTATTTTCTCGTGAAGACCAGGGCCAAAGAGAGTAAACGGGGAGACCAATTTTCCATTATGGTGAACAGGCCCGTTTTGGGCGACAACCCGGTGGTGCAGCAGTACTCCTGGTTCAACTACGGCTCCCTGACCCAGGCGCCCATTTTGGCCGACAGCAGCATTGTGCGGTTCGACCAGAAGGACGACTCCACCTGGACCGCCACCCTGGACTTGTACACCCCGGACTGCCGTTCCGGAAAATGTATCGACACCTTGCCCAATTTGCACATTACGGGCCGTTTACGCTATTGGGTAGACCCGGATGCCCGCTGACCCTTGACAAAAGGGGGGCAAGTTTCTACTATTGGGCTACCTTATTGGTCGATTAGCTCAGTTGGTTAGAGCGCTACCTTGACATGGTAGAGGTCACAGATTCGAGTTCTGTATCGACCACGAGAAAGCCCCGCTTAAGCGAGGCTTTTTTTTGTGCGAATTTGTTACTTGTCCAGGGTCTTGATCTGGTCCACGAATTCGCCGACTTCCTTGAACTCGCGATAGACGGAAGCGAACCGGACATAGGCCACCGGGTCCAGTTTCTTTAGTTCCTGCATGACCAGGTTGCCGATCTGGTCGTAGGTCACTTCCAGATTGTCGTTGGAAATCAGGTTGTTTTCGATGGTGGAAGCGATTTCTTCGATGGCGGCCTGGGTTACCGGACGCTTTTTGCAGGAGTTGGCGATACCGGCCAGGAGCTTTTCCCGCTGGAAGGGTTCCCGGTCGCCGTTACGCTTGACCACGATAAGCGGTTGGATTTCGATGTATTCCCGGGTGGTAAAACGACGACCGCAGGCGGTACATTCCCGACGACGGCGGATGGAGTCGCCGCTGACGCGGCTATCGACCACCTTGTCGTTGTCGTTCTTACAGAATGGACAAATCATATCTAGAATGTAGAATTTTTTGCCCCTAATAATGTATATTCAGGATATGCAGCCCCAGCCGTTAAGATTATCTGAGATTACGATTTGCAACCTGCGGTCTATCCACAAGCAAACGTTTCCCCTGAACAACATGACCGCCCTGATAGGCTACAACAATGCCGGTAAGACCAATATCCTTATGGGAATCCGGTGGCTGCTATCCCCTTTTTCGCTAGATGTCTCTTATTTTGACGACAGTAACGAACCGGTGGAGGTGGAAGGTCTTTTTCAGGGCATCTCGGAAACAGTATTGAGCCGTCTGGGGGAAGAGAAGGCTAAAGAGATTGTGCCGTTCCTGAACGGCGAAAGTTTGCGGGTGAAAAAAATTCAGCGGGTACCGGGAATACCTCCGGAGAACGTTGAACTGTGGGCGTTGGTACCCCCGCAACGACAGAACGGAAGCCGCAAGGGTTGGATGCGGGTGGGTGACGATTTCAAGCATGCCTTTAAGCGCATGTTCCCGGAACCTATCGCCATCTGGGATTTCGAAGGAAACAAGGCCTTTACCAAACTGCTTCATGAAATTTTTAAGCCCCTGGAACGGCGTTTTGGTGGTGAGTTTAACGACATTTTGGGAAAGTTCAACGACCTGCTTTCACCAGGTGGCGAAAACCAGGCCGCAGAAATCAAGTCCTTCGACCGGGAAGTCAACGAGAAATTGCAGCCGCTATTCCCCAGCGTGCGAGTGGAACTGGATATTCCCATTCCCACACTGGAGACCTTCTTGAAAACGGCAAGCCTGAAGGTCATCGACGAGGATGACGGATTTGAACGCGACATCAACCGCATGGGAGCAGGAAGCCAACGTGCCATCCAGATGGCCCTGGTCCGTTACCTTTCCGAAATCAAGAAGCACCACAACAACCACTACCTGAGCCGGACAATGCTCCTGATAGATTCTCCGGAACTGTTCCTGCATCCCCAGGCGGTAGAACTGGTGCGTGTGGCCCTGAAAAATCTCTCCAACGAAGGTTACCAGATTGTGTTCGCCACCCACAGCGCTCAGATGGTGACCAGCGAAGACGTGAGTACTTCCCTCCTGATCCGCAAGAACAAGGAACGGGGCACCTTCATGCGCAAGCGAATCGAAGATGCGGTGCATCAGGTGGTGCAAGATGCTCCCAGCCAACTGCAGATGCTGTTCAGCTTGAGCAACAGTAACGAGCTCCTGTTTGCGGACTATGTGTTGCTGACCGAAGGCAAGACAGAATGGCGGGTGCTGCCGGCCCTGTTTGAACGCATTACCGGGAAATCTTTTGCCCTCATCAAGTGTGCCTTGGTGCGTCAGGGAGGCGTGAGTAACACTCGCAAGAGTATGCAGGTGCTGAATGCCATGGACATGCCGGTACGGGCTATTGTGGATTTGGACTATGCCTTTACCACAGCTACCCGGGACGGTTTCTTGGAAGCAAACGATCCCGATGTGAAATTCTGCAGGAACCTTTTCAGGGAACTGGCGTTCCACCATCACCTGCGGCTGAACAACGGCCTCCCCGTGAGTAAGCACAGCAATATCAGTGCCTCTATGGCCTATTCCATGATGGCGTCCATGCCCGAGGCGGAGCGGCCTATCAAGAGTATTCACGCTAAACTCCGGAGTCAGGGAATCTGGGTGTGGACCCACGGCGCTATCGAAGAGCATCTGGGAATCAAGGCAAAAAACGAAGGCGCCTGGAACGGATTTGTGGAACGGAGCAAGTCGCCGGACTTCATCAAAAGCCTGCCTGACTACGAGGGAATCTTGGAACTGTGTAAGTGGATTATCGAAGGCAGTCAGGAAACCGATAATTAAATACGATTAGGGAGGGCGGAAGCCTTCCCTGTGCGTTAATATTGCACCGTTAGGTGCCCACGAAAATAAACCGCCGACCGAAAGTCTTGGCTTGAATGCTGCGGGTTATTGAGTGTGGGGGAGAGTCTTAGGGAGGGGTAACCCCTCCTTAGTTATTATAGATTATCGATGACGGCGTTGAATTCCGCTACCGGGCGCATCCACTTTTTGAGAAGTTCGGCCTTCGGCAGGTAATAGCCACCGATGTCGGCGGGTTTGCCCTGCTGGTTGGCAAACGCGGCGACGATTTCGGCTTCGCGGGCCTTCAATGCGTCGGCGACCGGGGCGAACTTCTTGGCAAGTTCCGCGTCGTCCTTCTGGGCGGCAAGAGCCTCGGACCAGTAGAGTGCCAGGTAGAAGTGGGAACCGCGGTTGTCGAGTTCGCCGATTTTGCGGGCGGGCGTGCGGTTGAATTCGAGAATCTTGCCGTTCGCTTCGTCGAGCGTATCGGCGAGAACTTTCGCCTTCTTGTTGCCGTCCTTGAGGGCGACCTGCTCGAAGGCGGGCACCAATGCGAAGTATTCGCCGAGGGAATCCCAGCGCAGGTAGTTTTCGGCGAGGAACTGCTGCACCTGCTTGGGAGCGGATCCACCTGCACCTGTTTCGTAGAGGCCACCGCCCGCCATCAAGGGCACGATGCTGAGCATCTTGGCAGAGGTTCCGACTTCGAGAATCGGGAAAAGGTCCGTGAGGTAGTCGCGCATCACGTTGCCCGTGACGCCGATGGTATCGAGACCGGCCTTCGCGCGCTTCATGGTTTCCACAATCGCCTTGCGCGGACTCATAATCTTGATGTCGAGGCCGTTCAAATCGTGTTCCGGCAAGTAGGCTTCGACCTTTTTCTGAATTTCGCGGTCGTGAGCGCGTTCCGGGTCAAGCCAGAAAATCGCGGGAGTGTTGCTGAGGCGGGCGCGCGTCACAGCGAGCTTCACCCAGTCGCGCACCGGAGCGTCTTTCGCCTGGCACATGCGGAAAATGTCGCCCGCTTCTACATTCTGCTGCAAGAGCACTTCGCCCTTGCCGTTCACGGCGCGAATGACGCCCTTGCCTTTTGCGACAAAGGTCTTGTCGTGGCTGCCGTATTCTTCGGCGCCCTGAGCCATGAGGCCCACGTTCGGCACGGTGCCCATCGTCTTCGGGTCGAATGCGCCGTTCTGCTTGCAGAATTCTATCGTCTCGTCGTAAATGCCGGCGTAGCAGCGGTCCGGAATGCAGGCGATCGTCTCTTGCAGCTTACCTTCCTTGTTCCACATGCAGCCGGAATTGCGGATCATCGCAGGCATCGACGCGTCGATAATCACGTCGCTGGGCACATGCAGATTCGTAACGCCCTTGGCAGAATCCACCATGGCGAGGTCTGGGCCTGCGGCAAGAGCGGCGTCAATGGCGGCCTTAACTTCGGCCTCTTTGGCGTTGCCTTCGAGGCGCTTGTACAAATCACCCAGACCGTTGTTCGCGTCAATGCCCAGTTCCTTGAACAGGTCGGCGTACTTCGTAAACACGTCCTTGAAGAACACGCGCACGAACGCACCGAACAGCACCGGGTCAGAGACCTTCATCATGGTGGCCTTCAGGTGCACCGAGAACAGCAGGCCCTTTGCCTTTGCTTCGGCCATCGCATTCGCGATAAACTTTTCGAGCGATGCCATGCGCATCACGGTGGCGTCAATGATTTCCCCCTTCAGAAGCGGCTTTGCGGCGCGGAGTTCCGAGACTTCGCCGGCTTCGTTGACAAATTCAATCTTGAACGTGTCGGCGTCAGCCATGGTGATGGACTTTTCGTTGCCGTAAAAGTCGTCCGCATCCATGCTTGCCACGTGAGTCTTCACGGAGGTGTTCCAGTTGCCGTTACTGTGCGGGTTGTTACGGGCAAAGTTCTTCACTGCCTTAGGGGCGCGACGGTCGGAGTTGCCCTGGCGAAGCACCGGGTTCACGGCGGAGCCCTTCACCTTGTCGTACTTCGCGCGGATTGCCTTTTCTTCGTCATTCACCGGAGCGTCCGGATAGTCGGGCACGTCAAAGCCGTTTTTCTGGAGTTCGGCAATTGCGGCCTTGAGCTGCGGCACAGACGCCGAAATGTTCGGGAGCTTGATGATGTTTGCATTCGGTTCAAGCGTAAGCTTGCCGAGGAAATCCAGGTCATCGCTCGCCTTGCCGAAGGTGGCCAGAATGCGACCCGGCAAGGAGATGTTCTTGGTTTCTACATCGATGTCGGCGGCCTTTGCAAAACCGCGGACGATGGGGAGCAGGGATTGAGTCGCCAAGAAGGGCGATTCATCTGTAAGGGTATAGTAAATCTTGGTATTCATACGAGCCCAAAGATAGATATTTACTAACTTTCTCACGTTATGAGTGATTCTTTCAAGGGTAGATTTGCCGCAGTGCTCCCGGCAGGTGGTATCGGAAAACGGATGGGCGGAACCATCCCCAAACAGCTGATGCAGCTAAACGGCAAGCCGGTCTATTTCTACTGCCTGGAAACGTTCCTTAGCATGGACGAAATCGGCCAGGTGGTGATGGCCGTACCCGCCGACTGGAAGGATTATTTCGGAAAACAGATTTATGGAGAATCCGGCCTTTCCAAAACCTTGCCTGCAGAAACCCTGAGTAAACTAACTCTTGTCGTCGGTGGAGCGGAACGTTGGCAATCGGTACGGAACGGTGTGAACGCCCTTTCTGACCAGGCGGAATTTGTGCTGGTTCACGATGTGGCTAGACCATTCGTTTCTAAGGAAATTATCGAAAACGTATGCAAGACCCTGGTAGAAAAAGGGTCCTGCCTGGTGGCAAAGCCCGCTGTCGACACCATCAAGGTGGCCGAAGACGGCAAGGTGGAAAAGACCATCGACCGCAAGAAGGTCTGGCTCGCCCAAACACCACAGGCCGCATCCGTCTCGCTTTTGAAAAGCTTGTACGGTCGAATTGACCGGGAACCGTTGGATTTTACGCCCACCGACGAGGCCAGCATTCTGGAATTCTTTGGCGAAAGCGTCTTTATTGTGCAGGGGAACGCCATGAACGACAAACTTACCACGCCGGAGGACTTCGAGATTTTTTCGGCACGTCTTGCCAGCAGATAGACGAGTCCCGTCGCCCAATAGCAAAAAAATTAACGAGGAGAAAATGATGAATAAAATTCTAACATCCGTAATGGCAGTCCTATGTGCAGGGGTGCTCGCCTTGGCACAAGAATCCGGAGATGCCGGCTCCAAAACAAGCGCGCTTGCAATTGGGCTAGGCGCCCGTTTGGCGGTCGGTTACGGCATGATCTGGGGCCTGGAAGATGACTGGTCCGGTGGCGAGAATGACGAAAATCCGGGCGGCATAGACTTGGAAGGTGGCGCCGTTGGCCGTATTGTCCTTACGCCCACCATCCATTTTACTCCAGAACTTTTGTTCCGCTATGCAAGTTACTCCCAGGACGATGATTTGGGCGAACGTGAATTTAGCCAGATGGACTTGGAAATACCATTGCTTGTCAGAGCCAATGCCACCCCGAAATTTTATGCCTATATCGGCCCCCAGCTGGGACTCAACCTAAGCAGTGACGTATCTCTCAAGGCCAAAGTGGCGGACAAGGTATCTGGTGGGACAACAACCCACTCCGTTCCCGAAAAGGTAGAACAGACATCCTTTGGTTTTGGCGTTGCCGTAGGTGCTGGTTATTATGTCATGGACAAACTTGGCGTAGACTTGCGAATAGGCTTCGGTTTGACAGAGCTTTACCCCGATTCCAAGGGTAAGTTCGTTGACTTAAGCGGGGCCAAGGACCTATCCTTCAAACTGGGCGCCAACTACTGGGTGTTTTAGGAGTCTTTAGTGCGACGCAAGGATAGAGAAGTTGCAGGCGACGAAAACATCGCGAAGATTATCGAACAGTGCACGACCTGCCATGTCGCGATGGCGGACGATGCAAATGCGGGCATACCCTACGTGATTCCGCTGTCGTTCGGGTACAGCCTAAATGGCGGCGTTCTGGAATTGTATTTCCACTGCGCGCATATCGGCAAGAAGCTTGACTGCATCCGCAAGAATCCGAATGTGGCGTTCAGTATGTGCGTCGAGAACCGCATCGAGATTCACGAAGATGTTTATTGCAAGAGCGGGCGCTTCTATGCAAGCGTCGTTGGGCAGGGCAAGGCCGAAATTGTTGAGGATACCGCCGAGAAATGCCGCGGGCTCTCGCTCCTGATGCAACGGCAAGCCGCAGGCGCCGCGCACGGCTCAAGTTCCGCGCAGTTAATGCTCACGGCCCCGCACAAGTTCGAATTCACGCCCGCGCAGGCCGCTGCCGTGACCGTCCTCAAGATAACGAGCACGAACTATACCGGGAAAGCAAAGCCAGGCGTTACGGGCGCGGCGCCTGAGCGCCCGTAGAGGGGGTAGCGGTAGAAACGGCGGAGCCGTGGCTAAAGCGACCTTTGGACACTTGGCCTTTAGGCCTTAGTGTACATGGCCACCTTTAGGTGGGGGGGAGACCTCCCCCTTTTTTTAGACGAAAGAACGGTCCTTCGGTCCTACAGACGAAAGATAAAAGAGAAAAATGGCGCTACGCGCAAAAACCATAAAAATATCTCTCGCCTCTCGTCTCTCGTCTCTCGTCTCTCGTCTATTTTCTATCTTTACCCGCACTATGAGTGAAGCTATTAACAATGTGAAGCAGGCGTTTGACGCAGAACTTGCGCAAACCGACCTTACGAACCAAGAAGCCGTCAACAACCTCCGCGTGAAGTACCTGGGCAAGAAGGGGGCCGTTACCGACCTCATGAAGCAGATGGGTAGCTTGAGCGCCGAGGAACGTCCGGCTTACGGCAAGCTCGTGAACGAACTTAAGGTCGCCGTCTCCGAGGCAATCGACAAGGCTATCGAGACCGCGAACCAGGCTGCCCTCCAGAAGAAGCTGGAAAGCGGCTTTGTAGATACCACGCTCCCGGGTGCAGGCATCCCGGCGGGCTCGACGCACCCGCTTTACGACGTGCGCGAAGAGATTATCGACTTCTTTAGCCAGATGGGTTTCGAAGTGGACTTCGGTCGCGATATCGAAACGGACTGGTACAACTTCGAAGCCTTGAATACGCCGCCCGATCACCCGAGCCGCGACATGCAGGACACGTTCTACGTGGACGACAAGGTGATGCTGCGTACGCACACCTCCGGCACGCAAATCCACTACATGGAATCGCACAAGCCGCCGTTCCGCATGATTGCTCCGGGCCACGTGTTCCGTGTGGATAACGATGCGACCCACGCCCCGATGTTCCAGCAGTGCGAAGGCCTGGTGGTGGACGAAAACATCAGCTTTGCAGACCTCAAGGGCGTGCTTCAGGTGTTCATGAACAAGCTGTTCGGCGAAGGTGTCAAGACGCGTTTCCGCCCGAGCTTCTTCCCGTTCACGGAGCCCAGTGCCGAAATGGACGTGAGTTGCGTGTTCTGCGGTGGCAAGGGCTGCCGTCGCTGCAAGGGAACCGGCTGGATGGAAATCGGCGGTTGCGGTTCCGTGGACCCCAACGTGTTCAAGAACTGCGGCATCGATTCCGAGAAGTACACGGGCTTTGCATTCGGCTTCGGTCTCGACCGTATCGCCATGCTGCGCCACGCCATTCCGGAAATCGGTTTGCTGACTAGCAACGACCAGAGATTCCTGAGCCAGTTTTAAGAGGAAATGATATTAGGGAGGGGTTAACCCCTCCCTAGTCGCTATAGGCCTCCCTAGATGTTTAAAAAGCGGACCTTATGGCCCGCTTTTTTAGATGTAGATTGTTTTGGCTTATTTGTAATTGAACCAGTAGCCAATGCCAAAACTAATGCGGGAATTGGTCATGTCAATGTTCTCGTACATATCAGTCAAACCGTAGGTGTATTTGAGCGAGAGTTCCAGGCCGAACCATAAGGTGAATCCAATTCCGCCACCGACCTCAACGTTCAAAAGTTTTTGGTCGTCTCTGTTGTCCCATTCATCGGTGTCACCTGTATAATAGGCTTCGAAAAGGTTAAAGTCAAATGTGGCTCCGGCTTCAAGGAAAAGAGCGTTGGTTGCATAGAACCGGGCCATTGCGGGGATTGTAATGGCCATGCCACAAGATTTGTCATCTTTTGGGTCGGTAGATGTATAATGAACTCCAGTGATGTCGCTGTCGGAATCTCCCATGACATAGGTGCCGTAACTAATCAAAAGGCCCGCTCCCGTGTGGAGGCCGATGCGGTTGCCAAAACCGATAATGGCATCGAAGGAAATGTTCGTATAGGAGAGGCTATAGTCTACAAAATCGGGGGCTGCATCACCCATGAGAATCGCACCACTTTCGGTAACGCTGATGCCGAAAATGTTTGCTTTGTTGATGTCTGCGAATACGCTTGAGGAGATCATCAGAAAAAATGCGATTGCGAGTATTTTTTTCATTTTGTTCCTCCTTGGGGATTATAGAACGCAAATTAGCTACAGCGATGGAAGTCATCTTCCATACGGATGATATCGTCTTCGCCGGTGTATTCGCCCACCTGGACTTCCACGATGACCAGCGGGAGCTTACCCTCGTTTTGCAGGCGGTGTACCGTTCCTGCCGGAATATAGGTGGATTCGTTCGGGCGCACCAAGAACACCTTGTCGCCTACGGTACAGGTGGCTGTTCCGCTCACCACAACCCAGTGTTCCGAACGGTGCAAATGCTTTTGCAGAGAAAGGCGCTTGCCGGGCTTTACCACAATGCGCTTCATCTTGTAGCTTTCAGAAGATTCCAGCACGGAGTAGGTTCCCCAGGGACGGTTTACCGTCTGGGGGACGCTTACCAAATCACTGCCTTTTTCTTTCAACTTTTCTACAACCTGTTTCACCTTTTGGCTGCTTGCACGAGGCGCCACCAGCAAGGCATCGGGAGTGTCCACGATAAGCATGTCGTTCAGGTCGATGGTGGCGATGGTCCGCTGGCTTCCCATCACCAGGGAATCCTTTGTTCCAACGGCAATGTGACGGGGGTTCACGTTGTTGCCGTTCTCGTCGTGAGGGTATTCGCCATAAAGGCTGTCGAAACTGCCCAGGTCGCTCCAGCCGATGTCGCTGGGAACCACCTTCACCTTGGAGGACTTTTCCATCACAGCGTAGTCGATGGAGTTGCTGGGAATGGCCTTCATGTCTTCCAATGCGATGCGGATAGGTTCGCCATCTTCTTTTTTGGCGCGGGTCAGCGCAATCTTTGCCGCATTCAAAATGTCGGGAGAATACTTTTTCAATTCGTCCAGGAAAGTCTTGACCTTGAAGCAGAAGATACCACTGTTCCAATAGAAGTTCCCTGCCAGCAGGTATTTTTCGGCAGTGGCCAGGTCTGGCTTTTCTACAAAACGCTTTACGTCTTCGCCGTCAGCCTCAATATAGCCGTAGCCGGTCTCGGGGCTAGTTGGCGTAATGCCGAAGGTCACTAGGTTGCCGGCCTGAGCCAGTTCTTCGGCCCGGAGTAGCACCTTCTTGTATTCGTCTTTCTTACGAATGACGTGATCCGACGGAGAAACCAGGACGATTTCATTGGCGTCGAGGGTTAGGCACGCTAGAGCAATAGCAGGTGCCGTATTGCGGCCAACCGGTTCCAACAGGAACAAGCAACCCTTCTTGCCTTCGGCTTCCAGCTGGTCCTTGGCTAAGAAGAACTGGTCGGCATTGGAAACAATGAACTGAGAACTGCAGACGGCGGAGTTGGTCTTGACCGTCTTACGGAACAGGGATTGCCCATCAAAAAGCGGAGCGAATTGTTTGGGCATCAGCGAGCGGCTTACAGGCCAAAGCCTAGTTCCGCTTCCACCGCAAAGAATCAAGTTAATCATATCAAGTCAAACCTATTTGGTAATGTCGTTCTTGACAACGTAGGCGTTATGCGTAGCTAACAGACCATAGTAGACTGTCTGAACCGACGGAAGAATCAAACTGATGAAACGGTTCCAGGTGGCAAGACCGGATGCATCGACATACACGATATCGTGGGCGTTCAGGTCAAACCGTTCTGCCATTGCAAGGGCCATAGCGTTTTTGGCGTTCAGGTTGAAAACATCAATACGCTTGTCCGAGGTGTTGCGGATGACGTAAATGGAACGAGAAGAAGCATTCAGTGCCTGGAGACCGCCTGCCGCAGACAAAGCCTCCACAAGGTTCACCTTTCCATTCACCAAATCCACAAGGCCCACCTTCTGGACTTCGCCCATAACGTAGGCGCGGTTTTCGCGCTGGGTCTGCGAAAGAGCGGGGATATACAACTGGTCGTCGGGTTTCAGTAGAATCTTATCAAGGGGGAGGTCTTTTTGGAAAGCTTCTAAGTAATTGATGTTATAAACCTTGTTTCCACGACGAAGTTGCATATTGGCTGGATCGGCGTATTGGTTGAATCCGCCCACTTCGGCGATAGCCATGGGGATGGTCATGGGCGCTTCTGAGAAGAAAGCGAAACCAGGACTTTTTACCTCGCCAGATACTACGGCTTTGAGACTGTTATACTCGGAAACGCGGACATCCACTTGAGGGTCGTTCAAAATTTTGTCAGACAGGCGCTTGGTGATTTCCTGACGGAGCTCCTGCGCCGTAAGGCCTGCCGCCTGAAGTTCGCCAGCATAGGGGTAGAACAGTTTACCATCGGTGGTCACCTTTTGACCAGCGGGCTGATACTGGCCCATCGGGGACGTGAGTTCCGGGTGTTCCCATACCACCACCTGGACCATGTCCAGAGGACCGATGCGGTATTCCAACTTGGGCAAGGAGTCCACGATTAGGTCGGCCAAATCGCCATAGTTTGCCGTGGTGTCCCCGTTCGGGGCGGCCTTGACGTCGGTACCGAAATCCCCTTCGTCTATGGAGTGAAAATACACGGAAATACCGTTGTATTCCGAAGAATCACTGGGTTCGGACATTCTCATCTGCGGTGCAAAGAAGCAACCGTTCAGCATAAGAGCTGCAGAAGCCAACAACAAATACTTCATTTTCTTCATATTCTTTCCAGGCTTACGCCTGCCCTTCACTTTCCTTGATTTTCTTGACCCAGTAGGGGGTCAACTTTGAAATAAAATTCCAAGCCAGCACAAAGGCACTTTCGGGCCTACGGTAGGGGTCAGGAATATCCACTTGAACGCTTTCACCATAGCGGAAGACTTTGCCCTCGGTCCAGGGGTACTTACGGATAATCTCCTGCTTGTGGCCGTTTTCCATAACCAAAACCAGGTCCGCCCACTTGAGGATATCCATGTTGATTTGCCTTGCGTGGTGGGCACTCATATCCACACCGTGCTCAAGGGCAATCTTTTGGCTGAGTTCGTGGGCCGGATGGTCCACCAGGGCACCGAGCCCGGCACTCATCACGTTAAAACCTTCGCCCAGCTCCTTTTTCAGGAGGTACTCTCCCGTAGGGCTGCGACAGATGTTGCCTGTACAAACGACTAGAATGTTCTTCATCGCATGTAATGATAGAAAAAAGAGTTGACTCGAATTTCGGATTAAAACTCAAAAGCAAAGCCCAAGTCCTTCAAGGCCGGGTTCTTTGTATCCTTTTCGCTAAGAAGCGGTTCGAAACCGTTGCCCACCGGCCACTTGATGCCGATTTCGGGGTCATTCCACATGAGGCCGCCTTCGTCCTTGGGGTCGTAGAGGCGGGTGCACTTATAGACGAATGTTGCCGTCTCGCTGAGGACCACAAACCCATGCGCAAAGCCTTCGGGAATGTAGAACTGCTTCTTGTTTTCGGCAGAAAGGGTAACGCCCTCCCACTTGCCGAAGGTGGGGCTACCCTTGCGGAGGTCTACAGCGACGTCAAAGACTTCACCTTCGATGACGCGGACAAGCTTGCCCTGCGGGTTTTTCTTCTGAAAATGGAGCCCGCGAAGCACACCTTTCTTGGAGCGGGATTCGTTGTCTTGCACAAAGACCATGCTGAGGCCCGCGGCGTCGAACTCGCCCTTGTTATAGGTTTCCATGAAGTAACCGCGTTGGTCGCCAAAGACCGTCGGCTCGATAATCGTCACGCCCTCGATAGAGGTTTTGATGAAATTGAATTTGGACATAAAAAATCTCCGATTTTTCAGATCTTAGGTATTAGGTTGTAGGTGTTAGAATTATAATCACGGCTTCGCCGTTCTATTACAGACGCACGAAGTGCGTGAGACTTCACCTACAACCTATAACCTATCACCTACTACCTATTCTTATACATCGTCTCGTAATACTTCTCGTAGTCGCCGCTGGTGATGTTGTCGAGCCATTCCTGGTTGTCCAGGTACCAGCGCACCGTCTTCTCGATGCCTTCCTCGAACTGCAGGGACGGTTCCCAGCCCAACTCCTTCTGAAGCTTGGTGGAATCAATGGCATAGCGGGCATCGTGACCCAGGCGGTCCGTCACGTAGGTGATCAGGTTCATGTCCTCGCCTTCCGCACGGCCAAGCAGCCTGTCGACGGTCTTAATCACCACCTTGATGATGTCGATGTTCTTCCATTCGTTGAAGCCGCCGATGTTGTAGGTTTCAGCAATCTTCCCGTTATGGAAAATCACGTCAATAGCGCGGGCATGGTCTTCTACAAAGAGCCAGTCGCGCACGTTTTCGCCTTTGCCGTAAACCGGCAGCGGCTTCTTGTGGCGAATGTTGTTGATGAAAAGCGGAATCAGCTTCTCGGGGAACTGGTACGGGCCGTAGTTGTTGGAGCAGTTCGTCACGATCGTCGGCATGCCGTAAGTGTCATGGAATGCGCGCACAAAGTGGTCGGAGCCAGCCTTGGAGGCAGAATACGGACTATGCGGCGTGTACTTCGTGGTTTCGTAGAAGAAGTCGTCGCCGTAAGCCAGGTGATGTTCAGAGCTCGAAGCCGTCGTGGTGAACGGAGGCGTGATGCCTTCCGGGTGGTTCATCTTGAGGGCGCCATAGACTTCATCCGTCGAAATGTGGTAGAAGCGCTTGCCCTCGTACTTTTCGGGGAGGGATTCCCAGTAAAGTTTTGCGGCCTGGAGCAGGCTCAAAGTGCCCATCACGTTCGTCTTCGCGAAGGTGAACGGGTCCTTGATGGAGCGGTCCACGTGACTTTCTGCCGCCAGGTGGATGATGCCATCGACATGTTCGTCCTGCATGAGCTTGTAGAACGCGTCAAAGTCGCAAATGTCCATCTTCACGAACTTGTAGTTCGGCTTGTCCTCGATGTCTTTCAGATTTGCGAGGTTGCCCGCGTAGGTCAACTTGTCCAAGTTGATAATCTTGTATTCCGGGTACTTGTTCACGAACAGGCGAACCACATGGCTCCCGATAAAACCTGCTCCGCCGGTGATCACAATATTCTTCATATGAAAGTTCCTTACCATCGCGCCGTAGGCGCCAAACTTTTACTCAGAGTGCGAAGCACGACCTCATAGCTCATGCCTCATACCTAATATTTAATCTTTCCTTCCGCAACCTTGCGCAGGTGCTGCCCGTAGGGCGACTTGCCGTACTTGGCGGCTGATTCCAGGAGCTTTTCCTTGGTAATCCAACCGTTCCTGTAGGCGATTTCTTCGACGGCACTAATCTGGATGCCTTGGCGGTTTTCCACCATCTTCACGAACTCGCCCGCTTCAATAAGGCTGTCCATGGTTCCGGTGTCTAGCCAGGCAAACCCGCGGCCCAGCAGTTTCACGTCCAGTTCGCCCTTGTCCAGGTAGGTCTTGTTCAGGTCCGTAATTTCCAGTTCGCCACGGGCACTGGGCTTTTGGGCCTTTGCAAAACCGGACACCCGGTTGTCGTAGAAGTAGAGCCCCGTGATGGCATAGTTGCTCTTGGGTTCCTTCGGCTTTTCTTCGACAGAAATCACCTTGCCCTCGTCGTCGAATTCCACCACGCCAAAACGCTCCGGATCTTCCACATAGTAGCCGAACACGCTGGCACGGCCATTTTGTTCGGCGTTTTTCACCGCCGCTCTCAAAAGAGGGCTAAATCCGTTCCCGTAGAAAATGTTGTCGCCCAGCACCATGGCACAGCAATCATTGCCGATGAATTCTTCTCCGAGAATGAACGCTTGAGCGAGACCATCGGGGCTGGGCTGCACCTTATAAGAAAGCTTGAGTCCCATTGCCGATCCATCGCCAAGGAGGCGCTCAAAATTCGGCAAGTCCGTGGGAGTAGAAATGATGAGAATTTCCCGAATGCCCGCCAACATCAAGGTGGAAAGCGGGTAATAAATCATGGGCTTGTCGTAAACAGGCAACAGCTGCTTACTCGTGACCATGGTCAGCGGGTAGAGTCTTGTGCCGGAGCCTCCGGCAAGTACAATTCCTTTCATAAGGACTAAAATAGTTATCTTTTGGCTCCATGACCGAGCAGAATAGGGTTACACTCAAGGATTTCATTGCAAAACTCGCCGAGAAAAGCGGCGGGGACCGTTCAAGGGTTGTTTCCGAAGACATTTTGGAAGCTTTTATGGAGTGGTCGCAGTCCCGCGGAACCACGCTGTACCCCGCCCAAGAAGAGGCCATCCTCGAACTTTTAGACGGCAAGAACGTTATCCTAAATACGCCCACAGGCTCCGGAAAATCCATGGTGGCCCTGGCGCTCCATTTTGATAGCATCGTTCACGGGCGCAAAAGCGTCTATACCTGCCCCATCAAGGCCCTGGTCAATGAAAAATGGATGGCCCTCTGCAAGGAATTCGGGCCCGAGAACGTGGGGCTCTCTACAGGAGACGCTACCGTCAATCACGACGCCCCTATACTCTGTTGCACGGCAGAAATTTTAAGCAACATGGCCCTCAGCGAGGGCGAAAAACTTACCATTACCGATGTGGTGATGGACGAGTTCCATTACTATTCCGACAGAGAACGCGGGGTGGCCTGGCAGATTCCGCTCCTGACGCTACCCCAGAGCAGGTTCCTCCTGATGAGCGCCACCGTCGGTGCGACGGAATTTTTTGAGCGGGAAATGACGAAACACACCGGCAGGGAGTCCGTGACGGTTCGTTCCTCGCAAAGACCTGTCCCGCTTGACTTCAGCTACAGCACCACGGAACTTTCCACCGAAGTGCAAAAGCTGGTGAACGAGGGCAAGGCTCCCGTCTACGTGGTGCATTTCACCCAGGCCGCTGCCGCAAGCAACGCCCAGAATTTCATGAGTCTTGACCTCTGCACCAAAGAAGAGAAAGTCAAGATAAACGAGGCCATCAAGGAAGTGCGGTTTTCTAGCCCCTACGGCCCCGATGTCAAGCGCTGGCTCAAGCAGGGAATTGGCCTGCATCATGCGGGGCTTTTGCCCAAGTATCGCATTCTTTGCGAAAAGCTCGCCCAGCAGGGTTTACTGAAAGTCATCTGCGGCACCGATACTCTTGGCGTAGGCGTGAACGTCCCTATCCGCACGGTACTCTTCACGCAGCTCTGCAAGTACAGCGGCGACAAGACGGCGATTCTCACTGCTCGGGACTTTCACCAGATTGCAGGCCGGGCCGGTCGAAAGGGATTCGACAACATCGGATACGTGGTGGCCCAGGCGCCAGAACACGTCATCGAGAACCTGAAACTGGAGGCAAAAAGTCGCCAGACCGGCAAGAAGTTCCAGAAGAGAAAGCCGCCCGAACACGGCTACGTCCCCTTCGACGAAAACACCTACAAGCGCTTGATCGATGCCCAGCCCGAACCGCTGACCTCCAGTTTCCATGTGGATCACGGCATGCTCCTGAACATCTTGAGCCGGGAAACCGACGGCTGCAAGGCCATGCGAAACCTGATCAAGGACTGCCACGAAAGTGCCGCCAGCAAGAAGCAACTGCAGCACAGGTCTTTTCAACTGTTCCGAAGCCTTGTGGAAAAGAAAATCGTAGAATTTGTAAAGCCCGTGGCCGAGGGCTACAGCCACTTGCGGGTCAATTTGGATTTGCAAGACGACTTTGCCATGAACCAGCCTCTTTCGCTTTACCTGGTGGACACCTTGCCGAAACTGGACAGGGAAAGTCCCGAATACGCACTGGATGTAATCACCCTATGCGAATCCATCGTGGAGAATCCCGACGCCATCCTCCGCATCCAGCAGAACAAGGCCCGAAATGCACGACTTGACGAGCTCAAGGCCCAGGGCATGGAATTTAACCAGCGCATGGAAGAAATCGAGAAGGTGGAATACCCCAAGCCCCTGCGGGACTTTATCTACGACACCTACAACGCCTTTGCCGAAGTTCACCCGTGGGTAGATGTAAACGTGGAACCCAAATCTATTGTCCGCGAGATGTTCGAAAGCTTCAGCACCTTCAGCGGCTACGTGAAGCAGTATGGCCTGCAACGCATGGAAGCCATTCTGCTTCGCCACCTGAACTACGTCTATAAGGTTTTGAGCCAGACGGTTCCCGACGGCTACAAGAACGACGAACTCCGGGAAATGGAGGACTACCTGGGCGACATGATCCGCCGCACCGACTCGAGCCTTTTGGAAGAGTGGGAAAAAATGGCCCACCCCGAAGACTACCAGAAGCGCCTGGAAGAGGGAGCCGCCGGAGACGAAGCGGAAAAAGCCTTCGGTGCCGACAAGGCCGCCGCCGACATCACCTACGACAAGAAACGTTTCTTGGGTATGGTGCGTCAGCGCATCTTCCAGATTATGGGCAACCTCGCGAAGCAGGACTTTGCAGCAGTTCTCGACAGCCTGGCCGACGACCTGGAAGAAGGCCAGATGCTCGTGGACGGCGAAGGCAAACCCTGGACCGAGAATACGCTTACCGAAATCATGGCCGCCTACACGGCAGAACACCACAAGTTCCGCATGGACGTAGAAGGCCGCGCGCTCGCCCACACCATAGTGACCTACGAGGGCGATGTGATGCATATCCAGCAGATGCTCCAGGACGAAGAGGAATTCAACGACTGGAGTATCGACTTCGAGATAAACCTCGCCGAAAGCCGCGAAGCAGGCGTGCCTCTCCTGAAGATGACCCGAATCGGGGAAGCATAGCCAATTCGGAATTCGGATTTCGGAATTCGGATTTTGTATTTTTGAATTGCATCTTTTGCTTTTAGGAATGTTAAAAATTTAGGAGAGAATAAATGCGCTTGTTTGCCTTTTTGATTGCCTTTGCCGTTGCCGTGCCTTTTGCCTACGATGGCGACATGGATACCTACCACGAAGCCAAAGAGGAATTGGCCCTAGTCAGGGACGGCTACTTGAGCGCCCTGAACGTGGCCATGGACGATGCCAACGAGGGGGATCCTGAAGGCTGGTTCAAGGCCCGCGACAACGGGGAATGCGAAGATTGGGACGATCTGGAATATGTGGGTCCTGAGCTGGAACATTTCAAGCTCACCGAAATCCCTTACGGATTCCAGTTCAAGGGACGGCACGGGGCCTATGTCGTAGACGTAAAAATCAAGGTGGTCACCCGCGACACCGACATCTTTTACGATATCCAGTACCAGAAGGGCACAAACGCTCCCGGCAAAGAACTTGTCGAAGAAGTTTTCAAGAACGACCGCAAGGTCTTTTACGACCCTAAGTCGCCCTGCACCCGCGAGGCCGTCACCTGTATAGGCGAATACAGCAAGGGCACTCTCGGGACCCTGAAAAAGAAAAAGTCCAAGTAGGCCCTTATGAAACGAACGCCTGCCAGGGGAATTTCGATAGAAGGCCGGATTCAAGAGGCCCTGTTCAACGCACAGGACCTGAAGTTCAAGGCCTTTCACAGCAGGCTCATTCCTACGATTCCTGCGGACACCGTTATCGGCGTGCGGACTCCAGAACTGCGCCGTATCGCAAAAGAATTCTGTTCCGATTCAGGCATCGAAAAATTTCTGGACAAGCTCCCGCACAAGTATTACGACGAGAACCAGATCCATTCCTTTATTCTGTCGGGCATCAAGGACTTTGACGAATGCGTTGAGCAGGTAGAAAAATTCCTGGCCTATGTGGACAACTGGGCTACCTGTGACCAGCTACGGCCAAAAGTGTTAGGGAAAAGCTTGGAAAACCGCAAGAAGCTGCTGGAATTCATAAAGCTCTGGGTTCGCGGGCGGCTGGCTTCGGGCGAACAGGTAGAAGACGACACCTACGTGGTGCGTTTTGGAATCGAGATGCTGATGAGCTATTTTCTGGACGGAGACTTCAAGCCGGAATACCTGAAGTGGGTGGCAAAGGTCCATCGGGAAGATTACTACGTGAAGATGATGGTGGCCTGGTATTTTGCCACCGCCTTGGCCAAGCAGTACGAAGCGACCTTGCCATTTATCCAGGGGCGAAAGCTGGAGCCCTGGACCCACAACAAGGCTATCCAGAAAGCCATTGAGAGCTACAGGATTACCCCCGAACAAAAGGCGTACCTGAAAAAGCTGAAAGTGTAGACTAGAATTTGTCATTGCGACCCTAAACTTGTTTCAGGGGAAGCAATCTCTAACCCGCTTTTGTCATTCCCGCGAAGGCGGGAATCTCCTTTTCATATGTCATTCCGGGCTTGACCCGGAATCTACCACTTCTTTTTATATATATTTCTTATTGACATATTTCTGAGTGATTGCTCTTATTCGTGTAGCTGGAAACTAGACACTTTCAAAACACAAGGAATAAGGCCAATCTGCTCACGCACCCTGTGCGTGGGCCGTTTGTGCGTTTTCTTGTGTTAGGCCTTGTCTAGTGCCTCAGCTACAAAAACCATATTCGGTTCCACGCCTTTTTTGTGTGAACTGAATACAATAAGCGCCATCACTCCTACTGGAGTCCTGTATGGCGAACGAAAGATTGAACGAAGCGATAATCCGAGATCACTTTAAGAGTGATGTTCTTTTTGGTTCTATAAAATTCGAAGAACAAAAATCCACGAACAAGAAGATTTCGGAACTTCTGAAAGGTATGTCCAAGGGTGGTGGAAACGGCGCTGGTTATCCAGAATTCATACTTACATTCCCGACAGATTCCCGTTATCTCATTGTTGTGGAATGTAAGGCGTTGCCATCAATGCATGAGTCCAAGAATAAGGATAAGCCTAAAGATTATGCGGTTGATGGGGTACTGCATTATGCTAAGGCACTTTCGAAGGAATTTGAGGTTATTGCGATTGCTTCAAGCGGTGAATCTGAAACGGAATTGAAAATTTCGCACTACTTGTGGAAGCTTGGTGCAAGTACCTACCAAAAACTTACGGATAAAAAACTTCTTTCGTTGAATGATTATCTCAAAATTTTTGATAATGAACGATTTGCCGAAAACTTGCGTAGTGTAGATATTATTTCAAAAGCGATTTATTTGAATGAAGAATATAACGATTATTCAATTCCGGAATTAACTCGTAACACTATGGTGAGTGCAATTCTGCTTTCGCTCTTGAATAAGCCGTTCCGTGAAAGTTTTATGTCGCAACCGACAATTCGTAGCCTTGGCGAAGCGATGATGGGTGCGATTAAAACGACGCTTTCTGCGAATAAAGTTCGCAACGAAAACGCCATGATTGGTGAATACAGTAAGATTTTGAATGAACCAATCTTTCGTGAAAATGCGGTAAAGAATAAGAACACCAAGAAGTTAGTGTATAGTCTTGAAGTCATGAAAAACATCATTGACTATCTATACAAGAATGTTTATCCCCTAACGCAAATGGATGATTCTGGCTTTGATGTTTTAGGACGATTTTACACAGAATTCATCCGTTATGCAGGAAGCGAACAAAAACAGGGCCTCGTTCTCACTCCGTCACATGTAACAGATTTGTTCTGCGATTTGGTTGATTTGAATTTGAACGACATTGCTTATGACCCATGTTGTGGAACGGCTGGATTTCTTATTGCCGGAATGAAGCGCCTATTCAAGTTGGCTGGAAATGACAAACGAAAGCATCTGAAAATTCGTTCATCGCAGTTGGTTGGTGTGGAACTCCGTCCGCAGATGTACACTTATGCCTGTTCAAATATGATGCTTCGTGGTGATGGCCGCTCGAATATCTATTGTGGAGATTGTTTTCAAACTAAGGGAGCTATCGAGACTCATAAACCGACAGTTGCATTCTTGAATCCGCCTTACGATGTGGGAACCGCTCAACAAATGGAGTTCATTGAACACGCTATTGATGTGGTGAAACCACAACAAGGTAGAGTTGCTGCTATTGTGCAAATGAGTTGTGGAATTAAAGACGAGAAGAATTTAATCGAGGTTAAAAGACGGATTCTTGAAAAAGCTCACTTGAAAGCGGTCTTAAGTATGCCGGATGATTTATTTTATCCTGTTGGTGTAGTTACTTGTGTAATGGTTTTTGATACATCAAAGGAAAATGAGGGATTGGAAAGTTGGTTCGGATATTTTAAGGATGATGGCTTTGAAAAACGAAAGAACCAGGGTCGCATTGATGCTCGTGGAAAATTTGCTTCCATAAAGGATAAATGGCTTGCTGCGTACAAAAATTTCAAGGAAGTTCCAGGACTTTCCGTGCGTCATGAAGTTCAAGCCGAAGATGAGTGGTGCGCCGAAGCCTATATGGAAACAGATTATAGTACGCTCAATCAAAAGGATTTCGAAAAGAAAATGAAAGAGTATATTTCCTTCAAATTTTTAAGTGAGTAATTATGGTTCCTTTGAGTGAAATTTTTGATGTGTGGTATGGCGTCAATTTAGAAGTCGTTAATAGCGAGGTTGTACCGATAGGTATCCCTTTTGTTTCAAGGCAGTCAGTAAACAATGGTATAGTATGCCATGTAAAAAGAATGGACGATGTTGAACCTAATCCGTCACATACATTGAGTATTGCTGTAAGTGGCAGCGTTCTTTCGACATTCTATCATGATTATGAGTATTATAGCGGTCGAGACATTTATATTGCAAAACCAAAAGTTGATTTGACTAAAGAAGAAATGCTTTATTACTGCTATGTGATTGAACAAAATAAATACAGATACAATTATGGGCGTGGTGCGAATAAAACATTTAGAAGTATTTTGGTTCCGTCAAAAAACGAAATTCCTGGATTTGTAAAGAAGAAAGAAGCGAAAATACCCTTCTGTAATAAGCCACTTATTTCAAAGAAAATAGAGCTGAGTACAAATCAATGGCGGTGGTTTCGATATGATGAAATATTTAAAATTACTACATATAGAGAAGGAAACAACCTCCTAAATAGTGAAAAGGGAAACATACCTTATGTTGGAGCGTCTTGTTTTAACAATGGAGTCACAAATTATATTAGGACTGAAAATTTTCTAACGGGAAATAAGATAACCGTTGCAAGAAACGGATCTGTATGTAGTGCTTTTTATCAACCAAGTGCTTTTGTCGTGTCTCCGGATGATATTCGAATTTTTGAATTGAAAAATTTCAAACTGAATAAGTATATCGCTTTTTTTCTTTGTTGTTTAATTGAGAAAGAGAAGTATAGATATGCTTATGGACGAAAGTTCGGGTCACGGAGAATGAGCGCTCAAAAAATCAAACTTCCGGTAATGAAAATTGCACCCAACAAATACGAACCCGATTGGCAATTTATGGAAGACTACATCAAGTCGCTTCCGTATTCGTCATGCCTTTAAGCAACTAGAATTATGGTTGCGAGGGAACACCGTGACCGAGCAACCTCCTGCGTAGCGAACCCATTTATCGAGGCGAGAGGGCATAGTTGCTAGGCAAAAAATCCGGAGGGTAGCGACGAACAAAGTGAAGTTGCGACCGACGGTCTTTTTTGCAGGCG
>OCTW011616932.1_pt1 | contig 73157 bp, 57 predicted proteins | sample 1539671 | NCBI WGS metagenome assembly OCTW01 (sample SAMN02144230, study PRJEB22623) | gut metagenome | biome: sheep rumen | host: Ovis aries | place: New Zealand | reverse complement strand
CTGCGTACCGTTGAGCAGGGCCAGTCCCTCCTTCGATGCCATCTTGATGGGCTTCCATCCCATGCGGTGCAGCATCTTGTTGCTCGAGATGACCTGTCCGTCCATCTCCGCTTCGCCTTCGCCGACGAGAGGCAGGCTCAGATGAGCCAGCGGCACGAGGTCGCCCGAGGCGCCGAGAGAGCCCTGACGGTAGACTGCGACTCGAAGCAGCCGCCCCGTCAACCTATTACAGCGAATTATCGAAAAACAGCTATTTTATTGGAGTTTTCTGATGGTGAGGATACTTTTGGAAGTAGTTGCTTGCTTGGGGCGAAGTGTTATTTAAATTTAATATAGGGAGTCGGACGCGACGAGATTGGCGTTTTTTTATTACTTTTGCATGTCAAAAATAGAAAGAGAAAGAATGAACGGACAAGATAACGAGAAAGCAAGAGTCAACCCGTTTTTCGAGCCTTACGGTACGCCGCACGACGCCGTCCCCTTCGACCGCATCCGGCTGGAGGACTACGAGGAGGCCTTCATGGAGGGCATCCGGCGCGACAATGAGCAGATAGAACGGACCATCAACAACCCCGCCAAGCCCACCTTCGACAACACCATCATCGACAAGGACGACCAGACGGAGGGCTACTACGACCTGCTCGACCGCGTCTCGACCGTCTTCTTCAACCTCCTCTCGGCAGAGACGAACGACGAGATGGACGCACTGGCGCAGAAGATGCAGCCCATCCTGACGCAGCATGCCAACGACGTGAGGCTCAACGAGCGACTTTTTGAGCGCGTGAAGTATGTGCACCGCCATCACCGCCGGCTGACGCCCGAGGAGAAGAAGCTGCTCGAGACGACCTACGACGGATTCGTGCGCAGCGGCGCCCTGCTCAGCAAGGAGGACAAGGAGCGCCTGCGCCAGCTGACTGAGGAGGCCTCGGTGCTGGCCCTGCAGTTCTCGCAGAACCTGCTGAAGGAGAACAAGGCCTTCACGCTCGACATCAGCGACGAGGCCCAGCTCGACGGGCTGCCCCAGACGGCCATCGACGCCGCGGCCGACGAGGCCCGCCAGAGGGGCAAGCAGGGCTGGACGTTCACGCTCGACGCGCCCAGCTATTCGCCCTTCATGACCTACAGCACGCAGCGCGAGCTGCGCCGCCGGCTCTACATGGCCCGCAACACGGTGTGCACGCATCCGAACGACTCGAACAACCTCGAGATATGCCGCCGGCTGGTCAACCTGCGCCGCGAGATAGCCCAGCTGCTGGGCTTCCGCACCTATGCCGACTATGTGCTGAAGAACCGCATGGCGGGCAGCGTGCGCAATGTCTACCGGCTGCTGGGCGACCTCATCGACGCCTACCGCCCCACGGCCGAAAAGGAGATGAAGGCCGTGCAGCGGATGACCCGCGAGAAGCTGGAGCCCTGGGACACGGGCTTCTACAGCCATAAGCTGAAGCTGAAGAAATATAACATCGACGCCGAGATGCTCCGTCCCTACTTCCAGCTCGACAAGGTCATCGGCGGCGTCTTCGGGCTGGCCAACCGCCTCTACGGCATCACGTTCAAGGAGAACAAGGACATCCCCGTCTATCATCCCGACGTGAAGGCCTACGAGGTGTTCGACCGCGACGGCTCCTTCCTCGCCGTCTTCTATGCCGACTTCCATCCCCGCAAGGGCAAGCAGGGCGGCGCCTGGATGACCCAGTATCAGGGGCAGTGCATCAATCGCAAGGGCGAGAACGTGAGGCCACATGTCAGCGTGGTGATGAACCTGACGAAGCCCACCGACGAGAAGCCCGCCCTGCTGACCCTCGGCGAGGTGGAGACCTTCCTCCACGAGTTTGGCCACTCCCTCCACGGCATGTTCGCCAACACGCGCTTCGAGAGCCTCTCGGGCACCAACGTGCTTTGGGACTTCGTCGAGCTGCCCTCGCAATTCATGGAGAACTATGCCGTCGAGAAGGACTTCCTGCGCACCTTCGCCTTCCACTATCAGACGGGCGAGCCGCTGCCCGACGAGCTCATCCGGCGCATCGTCCGCAGCCGCAACTTCATGGCCGCCACGGCTTGCCTCCGACAGGTCAGCTTCGGACTGCTCGACATGGCCTACTACACCAAGAAGGATGCCTTCACCGACGACATCATTCCCTTCGAGAAGCGCGCCTGGGCTAAGGCCATCATCGGGCGACAGCTGCCTGACACATGCATGACCGTGCAGTTCTCACACATCATGGCGGGAGGCTATGCCGCAGGCTACTATAGCTACAAGTGGGCCGAGGTGCTCGACGCCGACGCCTTCGCCGTCTTCAAGCGCCACGGCATCTTCGACCAGAAGACCGCCCAAAGCTTCCGCGACAACATCCTCTCGAAGGGAGGAACAGAGAACCCAATGACCCTCTATAAGCGTTTCCGTGGGGGCGAACCCACCATCGACGCACTTCTGAAACGAAATGGAATCAAACGACAAACAAACTAAACTTGACGGCCGCTACCTGCGCATGGCGCGCATTTGGGCAGAGAACAGCTACTGCCAGCGCCGCCAGGTGGGAGCCCTCGTGGTGAAGGACAAGATGATCATCAGCGACGGCTACAACGGCACGCCGACGGGCTTCGAGAACGTCTGCGAGGACGACAACAACGTCTCGAAACCTTACGTGCTCCACGCCGAGGCCAACGCCATCACCAAGCTGGCACGCTCGTCGAACAACAGCGACGGCGCCACCATCTACATCACCGCCTCGCCCTGCATCGAGTGTGCCAAGCTGATCATCCAGGCCGGCATCAAGCGCGTCGTCTACGGCGAGAAATACCGCCTCACTGACGGCATCGAACTGCTCCAGAGGGCCGGCATTGAAGTTATCTACATGGAAGTATGAGCAACAACAGCAGAAACCGCTTTTCGCCCTTGTGGCTGGCGCTGAGCGCCGTGGTCGGCATCTTCGTCGGCACGTTCTATGCCAACCACTTCTCGGGCAACCGTCTGAGCATCATCAACTCAGGGAGCAACAAACTCAACAACCTGCTCTACATCATCGACGACCAATACGTCGACACGGTCAACATGGGCGACCTCGTCGAGCACGCCATGCCCACCATCCTGGCGGAGCTCGACCCACACTCCGTCTACATCTCGGCCAAGGATGTCCAGACGGCCAACGACGACCTGCGCGGGTCCTTCTCAGGCGTCGGCATCGAGTTCGTCATCCGCAACGACACCCTGCGCGTGCAGAACGTCATCTCCGACGGACCGGCCGAACAGGCCGGCGTGCTGGCCGGCGACAAGATCGTGCTCGTCGACGACTCCCTCTTCGCCGGACCCTCGCTGACCAACGAGGAGGCCATGCACCGCCTCAAGGGGCCCAAGGGCACACGCGTGAAGCTGGGCATCCTGCGCTATGGCGAGAAGGATCTGCGCCACATCACCGTCAAGCGCGACGAGATACCGATGAAGAGCGTCACGGCTGCCTATATGCTCGACGAACAGACGGGCTACATCAAACTGAAGAACTTCGGCGAGAACACCTATTATGAGGTCATCGTGGCACTGGCAGCCCTCTCGCAAGAGGGGTTCCAGCAGCTCGTCATCGACCTGCGCGGCAATACGGGCGGCTATCTGCAGTCGGCCGTCCAGATCGTCAGCGACTTCCTGCCCAAGAACCGGCTGATCGTCTACACCGAGGGACGCCGTTCGCCGCGTCAGGACTATCGCACGGAGAGCCGCGGCAGCTTCAGCGACATGCCCCTCGTCGTCCTCATCGACGAGGGGTCGGCCTCGGCCAGCGAGATCCTGGCCGGTGCCATCCAGGACAACGACCGCGGCACGATCATCGGCCGGCGCTCGTTCGGCAAGGGCCTGGTGCAGCAGCCCGTGGAGTTCAGCGACGGCTCCATGATGCGACTGACCGTCGCCCGCTACTATACGCCCTCGGGCCGTTGCATCCAGAAACGCTACACCAGCGGTCAGGACAAGGAGTACGAGGAAGACCTGCTGATGCGCTATCAGCACGGCGAATACTTCTCGCAGGACAGCATCAAGCACGAGGGTCCGGAATACCACACGGCTAACGGACGTGCGGTCTACGGCGGTGGCGGCATCACGCCCGACATCTTCGTGCCAGAGGATACGTCCAACTATACCTCTTATTATAAGGAGGCAGCCATGTCCGGACTGATCGTTCAGTTTGCCTACGACTACACGGACGAGCATCGCGACAAGCTCAGGAACTATACGGACGAGCAGTCGCTGGTGAAGTATCTGAAGCGCCAGAACCTCGTGGAGCAGTTTGCACAGTATGCCGACAAGCACGGACTGAAGCGTCGCAACCTCATGATTCAGCGGTCGCACACGCTGCTCGAGCAATACATCATGAGCCGCATGGTCTACAACATGCTCGACGAGCAGTCCTGGCTGCAATACCTCAATCAGGACGATCCAGCCGTCGGCGAGGCCCTGCGTGTCTTCCGCGATGGCGAGTCATTCCCCAAGGCGCCTGAGAATAAGAGTGATACGAAGAAAGCGGCAAAGGTGGCCATGAACGGCGTCCATCCCTTTGTGGGCTATAAACTCTATCAGCAGAAACGAATGTCGGCGATGACCTGAGCGCCGACATTCTCGTTCAGGCGCTTGACAAATTCCTGGCGCCGCATGTTCAGGTCGGCCCTCAGGGCTGGGATGCGCAGACGGACGTAGAGCGTCTGATTGCGGATGACCACATCGGTCGTGTAGCGGCTGATGGCCTCGCCAGCTATCTGCGGCCACGATTCGATGAGACGCTTCTGGAGGAGTGGCGTCTCGAGCCCTTGTGAGCGCATGTTGCGCATGACGAGCTCGCCGATGGATTGCACCTGTCGCTTAAACATTGATTTCGCCGTTTTCTACGTGATAGAGCTGATAGTCAAAATGGCCGCGACGCAGGATCTGGTCGAGGTGGTCGCGGTTGGTGTCAGTGATGAAGATCTGGCCGAACTGGTCGCCGGCCACAAGCTGGACAATCTGTTCCACGCGGTTGGCGTCGAGCTTGTCGAAGATGTCGTCGAGCAACAGCAGTGGCTTGCCTCCTCCTGCATCGGCTCGCTTGAGGAATTCAAACTGGGCAAGCTTCAGGGCAATGACGAATGTCTTCAGCTGGCCCTGTGAGCCCTCGCGGCGCATCGGGTGTCCGTCGAGCAGCATCTCCAGGTCGTCGCGGTGAACGCCGTGAAGCGAATAGCCGACAGCCAGGTCCTTGTGGCGGTCGCGACGTATGACGTCAAGCAGCGGGCCGCGCTGGCAATGAGAGACAAAGCGGAGCGCGACATGCTCGCGGCCGTCAGATATCGTCGCATAGAACTGCTCGAAGATGGGCGTCAGCCGCTCTGTGAAGTCGCTCCGCTTCTGATAGATAATCTCACCTTCGCGGGCCATCTGCTCTTCCCATAGATCCATCAGCTCAGGGTCAGGCTCGGCGTCCTCAAGCTTCAGGAGAGCATTGCGCTGCTGAAGGGCCTTGTTGTAGCGGTTGAGTGCCTCGATATAGGAACGGTCCAGCTGGGAAATGACGACGTCCATCAGGCGGCGGCGCTCCTCGCTGCTACCTTCGATGAGATACGTGTCGCTCGGAGAGACCATCACGATGGGAATCAGCCCGATGTGCTCTGACAAACGCTTGTATTCCTTCTTGTTACGCTTGAAGTGCTTCTTCGTCCCGCGCTTCATGCCGCAATAGATCTGCACGTCGTCAGAATAGCTTCCCTCCAGGACAAAGAACTCCTCACCATGGCGGATGACGAGCGAGTCCTGGGGCGTGTAGGCCGAATGACAGAAGGACAGGAAGTAGACTGCATCGAGCACGTTGGTCTTACCCGCTCCGTTGTGTCCGATGAAACAGTTGATCTTCGGCGAAAGCTTCAGAGTAGCCTCCTCGATGTTCTTATAATTGATGATGGAAAGTCGTTCGAGAATCATCCCTATGGGCAAATTTTCGGCAAAGTTACTGCTTTTCGGGCTTAAAAACAAAAAAAAAGGAAAATAAATTTCACAATCTGCGATATTTTCATTAACTTTGCGGCCGCAAAAGTAATAAGGACAAAATAAAAAGTAAAAATAAATGGCACAGAACAACAACAACAAGCAGGGCGCACCCGAAGTGGTTGACACCCTGAGCAAGAACGAGGCTTTCGTCCTCAAGTACAAGAACGCTATCATTGCAGCCGTCGTGGTCGTCATCCTGGCTATCGTCGGCGGCATCTACTGGAATGAGCATCTGACCTCGTCGCACGCCAAGGCCAGCACGGAGATGTCGAAGGCACAGGAGGCTTTCGCACAGGCCATGCAGACCAACACCCCGGAGGCTTTCGAGCTCGCCCTCAACGGCGACAGCCTGGGCCACACTGGTTTCCTCGCCTTGGCTGACGGCTCTGGCAAGGCAGCCAATCTCGCCAAGCTCTATGCCGGACTCTGCTATGCTCATATGGGCAAGATGGAGGATGCTGCCAAGTATCTCGAGAAGTTCGACCTGAAGGACGACCAGATGGTCTCGCCTGCCGTCCTCGGTGCACTGGGCAATGTCTACGCAGGTCTCGACCAGCTGGACAAGGCCGTCGCTACGCTGAAGAAGGCAGCTGAGAAGGCTGACAACAATTCGCTCTCGCCCCAGTTCCTGATTCAGGCTGGCGAGATCCTGGAGAGCCAGGGACAGAAGTCGGAGGCCCTGAAGCTGTATCAGCAGGTGAAGGAGAAGTACTTCAAGTCGGCTCAGTATCAGCTCATCGACGAGTATATCGAGCGCGTCTCAGAGTAAAAACACTTATCGTATAATTATCTCTGACCGCAATGGCAACTGCCCACCATAACTTGTCGAGCTACGACTTCTCGAAAGTTCCAGATGCTTCGAACATGATCTTCGGCATCGTCGTTTCAGAGTGGAACTCGGAAATTACCGGCGCCCTGCTCGAAGGCTGCGTCAATACGCTTGAGAAGCATGGCGCCATACCTGAGAATATTCACGTAAAGACCGTTCCAGGATCGTTCGAGCTTATCTATGGAGCTCATCAGATGACACTCAACGACGGCTATGATGCCGTCATCATCCTGGGCAGCGTCATTCGCGGCGAGACACCTCACTTCGACTATATCTGCCAGGGCGTCACGGCTGGCATTGCCCGCCTCAATGCCACCAGCAATATCCCAGTGGTCTACGGCCTTCTCACAACCGATAATCTGGAACAGGCCAAGGACCGTGCGGGAGGAAGGCTCGGCAACAAGGGCGACGAATGTGCGGTGGTAGCAATCAAAATGGCTAAATTCTGACTATGCACGTATGAAACTGGTCAGTTGGAATGTTAACGGGCTGCGCGCCTGTGAAGCAAAAGGATTCAGCGACATCTTCAAGGAGATGGACGCTGATTTCTTTTGTCTGCAAGAGACTAAGATGCAGGAGGGACAGCTCGACCTGCAGTTCCCCGGCTATGAGTCGTATTGGAACTCAGCCGATAAGAAGGGCTATAGCGGCACAGCCATCTTCACGAAGCACAAGCCGCTGAGCGTCACCAAAGGCATCGGCATTGACGAGCACGATCATGAAGGCCGCGTCATCACGATAGAGATGGACGACTTCTTCCTCGTCACCTGCTATACGCCCAACTCGCAGGACGAACTGCGCCGGCTGGACTATCGCATGCACTGGGAGCAGGACTTTCAGGCTTATCTGAAGCGGCTCGACGAGACGAAGCCCGTCATTCTCTGTGGCGACCTGAACGTGGCCCATCAGGAGATTGACATCAAGAATCCGAAGACCAACCGCCGCAATGCTGGCTTCACCGACGAGGAGCGCCAGAAGTTCTCAGACCTGCTCGCAGGGGGATTCACTGACACCTTCCGCTGGAAGTATCCTGAGCAGGTGACCTATTCGTGGTGGTCGTATCGCTTTCAGGCCCGTCAGAAGAATGCTGGCTGGCGTATCGATTATTTCGTGGTCAGCAACCGGCTCCTCGACCGCGTTGCCGACGCTAAGATTCATACTGGGGTAATGGGATCCGACCATTGTCCCGTCGAACTCGACCTGATCTGATTTCAGGCACGGAGCAGCTGGTCGATGGCCTCCTGCTCGCCGACGAACCAGATGATGTCGCCCTCTTCGAAACGATGTGAGGGCTGGATGGGCGAGAGGTTCTCCTTGCCTTCCTCGAGTCCGACGACCATACAGCCGTAGTGGCTGCGGATGCCGCTCTCTTGAAGCGTCTTTCCAAGGAAGGGGCTGCGCTGGGTGATTATCATCTGGCGCAGTTTCATTTCGCGCTTTTCGATGTCAGGATCCTCGCCTACAATGTCGTGCTCGATGGCATGTCGGAGCGCTGAGAGCTGCTCGTCGCTGCCGATGACCTGAATGCGGTCGAGGGGATAGAGGCGGGCTTCGCCGTCGGGGATGTTCTGGCGTTGCGAGCCTCTCAGGATGCTGCTCACATGGACGCCGTAGCGATGGCCAAGGTTGAGTTCGCGGAGCGATTGGCCGGCCCACTGAGAGTTCTGCGGGATGTCAAAGTCGGCGATGTGGATGTCGCGGTCGAGCAGCCGGCCTTCGTAGAGGGGGCGCCGTGTGCCGTGCACCTGAGCCATGATGTCGCGCGAACGGAGGTTGTTGATGAACAGCCGCTCGAGCAGGATGCTGCGGCGCTTGATGCTTCGCGAGAAGATGATGGCAGCCATGGCCACGAAGCCCAGTGTGATTATCAGGGCGGGGCCAAGGTGGGTCAGCCGCTGACAGATATAGAAGACGAAGCTGAGGGCAATAACGAGCCTGACAAGTATGGTGAAAATCAGTGCGGGGCGGTTGCGGTTGCTCTCTCGCCAAAGTGCGCGGAACTCGTCGCTGTGGTTCTTCTTCATCACCATGGCCCGCAGGAAGGGAGCAATGAGCAGGACTGCCAGCAGGCCTGTCAGTGCATTGGTATACCAATGCTGACCCAGCAGGTGCTGCAGCAACGGGTCGGCAAACATGAAGATGAGCGTCGTGACGGCCAGGGAGAGGATGGCGTAGATGAGCGTATTGACGGTCATCTGAGCTATCAGCTTCTTCCAGAGGCTTTGTTCCGTTGTGTTGGGATGGCTGGTTGACAGGTGGTTGAGGGCTTGGATGATGCGCGAAGGCAGATGAGGCTCCAGAACGTTATAAACCGGCGTGGCGAGCCGTATCATGTAAGGTGTGAGAAAAGTTGTAATGACGGATACGGCCACCACCACCGGATAGAGGAAGTCGCTGATGACCCCGAGCGAGAGGCCCAGCGATGCGATAATAAACGAGAACTCGCCAATCTGCGCCATCGAGAATCCACAGCGCATGGCCGACTTGAGCGATTCGCCGCCCAGCATGAAGGCCAGGGAGCCGAAAATGCTTTGGCCGAAGATGATGGTCAGCACCAGGATCAGGATGGGCAATGCATAGTCCATCAGGATCTGCGGATCGACGAGCATGCCAACGGAGACGAAGAAGATGGCTCCGAAGAGGTTCTTCACCGGCTCGACAAGCCGCTCGATGCGCTCGGCCTCGATGGTTTCTGCCAGGATGCTTCCCATGATGAAGGCACCGAAGGCGGACGAGAATCCCACCTTTGTCGAGAATACGGCCATCGCGCAGCATAGTCCCAGTGCGACGATGAGCAAAACCTCGTTGTTGATCAGACTCCGCACGCTGCGCAGAAAGATCGGAATGGCGAAGATGCCGACGACGAGCCACAAGACGAGGAAGAAGCCGATCTTCAGCACTGAGCCAAGCAGCTGGCCTCCGTCAGGGCTGGTGCCGCTTGCGATGGCACTCAGCATCACCATCATGACGATGGCCAGGATGTCCTCGAGGATGAGCACTGACATGACGAGTGATGCAAACTGCTGATGGCGCAGCCCTAGGTCGTCGAAGGCCTTATAGATGATCGTCGTACTCGACATGGCAAGCATACCTCCCAGAAAGATGCAGTCCATCTTGGACCAACCGAAGGCATGGCCGACAAGCACTCCCAAGAGCATCATCGAGAAGATGATCGTGATGGTCGAGATGATGGGCGACGCGCCCATCTTGAGAATCTTCTTGAAAGAGAAGTCGAGTCCGAGGGAGAACAGCAAGAACATCACACCTATGTCGGCCCATAGGTGGATGTTCGACATATCGGTCACAGAGGCCGTGTAGGGCATGTGAGGCGAAACAAGAAATCCGGCCACAATGTAGCCTAAGACGAGCGGCTGCTTCAGTCGCTTGAACACCAGCGTGACGACTCCCGCAACAACGAGGATCAGCGCCAGGTCTTGAATCATGGTCGGTAGTTCTGCCATTTCCCTTCTATAGTAATCAGTTCTTGACCTTCCAGTCGGCTGTCAGCCGGCATATGTTGATGACCACCTGCTTGGCCTTCTCCATCGACTGAATGGGGACGAACTCATAGGGGCCATGGAAGTTAAGCCCGCCAGCAAATATATTGGGGCATGGCAGACCCTTGAACGACAGCTGGGCACCGTCGGTGCCGCCACGTATGGGCTTTACGACTGGCTCGATGCCGGCCTCTTTCATGGCCTGCTTAGCGATGTCGATGACGTGGATGACGGGCTCCACCTGCTCACGCATGTTATAGTATTGGTCGTTGATCTCGGCCGTGAATGTGCCTTCGCCATAGTGACGGTTCATGGCTTCGACCTGGGCGGCAATGAAGCGCTTACGGGCCTCAAACTTCTGGCGGTCGTGGTCGCGGATGATATAGCTCAGACGGGCCTGCTCCGTCGAAGTCTGCATGGAGGTCAGATGATAGAATCCCTCGTAACCCTCAGTTGTCTCGGGACGCTCCTCGGAAGGCATGCCCAGTGCGAACTCGGCAGCCAGCAGGGAGGCATTCACCATCTTGCCCTTAGCCGAGCCTGGATGCACGCTCATTCCCTTTATTGTAATTTTGGCCGAGGCTGCGTTGAAATTCTCATACTCCAGCTCGCCGACGTCGCCGCCATCCATCGTGTAGCCCCACTGACAGCCAAAGCGGTCGACGTCGAAGTGGTGGGCTCCCATACCGATTTCCTCATCGGGATTGAAGGCAATGCGGATCTTGCCGTGCTTCACCTCCGGATGGGCCTTCAGCCATACCATGGCTTCGACGATCTCGGCAATGCCGGCTTTGTCGTCGGCGCCCAGCAGCGTCGTACCGTCGGTGACGATGAGATCCTCGCCTTTGTGGAGCAGCAACTCAGGAAATCGGGTGGGGGAGAGCATCATGCCCTCATGCAGCTCGATGTCGCCGCCGTCGTAGTTGTTGACGATGCGTGGCTTGATATTGCATCCGGAGGCGTCAGGCGACGTGTCGTAGTGGCTGATGAATCCGATAACGGGAGCATCGTCGGCTCCGTTGGCAGGCAATGTGGCGTAGATGTAGCCATTCTTGTCCATTTCGACGTCCTCGAGCCCTTCGTGCTCCAGTTCTTCTTTAAGGTAGCGGGCAAACACAAGTTGCTTGGCGGTTGAGGGCACGCTCTGTGACTCTTCAGCCGACTGGGTGTCGAACTTCGTGTAGTTCAGGAATCTTTCAATAATGTTCATAGCTTATTAATATTTGGTTCTTCGTGTAACAGAGGTATGAAAAACGTGTGACAAAGATACAACAAAAAAATAAGACTATATAAATAGATGTCGCGAATTTAACGTTTCTTAGCGATGGGAGGACGTCCTGTCTAATTCGTTGTTGGCTGAGACTGTGAGATGAAGCGCCTTAAGGGTGGTGTCGGTGATGCGCTGTCGGTGATCGATACGATGACCGACCAGCCAAAGGATCTGCCCTTCGGCATCGGTCACGACGAGCTGGCGGCGCTTCTCATGAATGGAGACGTGACGGTCGGTCAGATAGTCGCTTGCCAGCTTTGTGCCCTTCATGCCCAATGGCTGGAATCGGTCGCCTGGGAGTATAGGCCGTATGGTCAGCGGGAAGTGGCACTTCGAAGCGTCTAAGACAGCATGATGTTCCACGTCGCCAAACGTCCAGTTTTCGATGATCTCTATGCGAAAACTTGTGGTTTCATCGTAAATATAGGTACCAGCCTCAGGGATTCGCAAGGTGGGGCGTTCGGGCTTTATGGCTGAGAGGACGAGACGTCCGCGATGAACGAAAAGCTCGTGCGTCGCTGATCGCCAAAGACGTCCTGAAGCGATGTCGGGCAGTAGGTCGGCAATCTGTTCAACCTGTTCAGGTGTGAAGCCTACAGCCGACAGCCATTCGAAGAGGATGCTCTCTGCCGACGGCTCGAGCATGAGTTGCTCAATCTCGATGGAATCGTCAATAACAAGCCGCTTCATGGCTGTTTTTACGCTTGCTTCATAAACGCGTAGGGCTTCCTGCACCCGACGGGCAGATTTTAGCACATTCTCTGTCGCACTGGGCCATTTCTGTGTGAGCCGTGGAAAGATGTCGAGACGTAGCAGGTTGCGCCCTGTCATGGGCTTGAGGTTTGTGGAGTCTATGATGAAGTCCTGATTCTGGTCATGGAGCCACGTCTCGATTTCCTTTCGACTGACACATAGCAAGGGGCGGACAATATGTCCTTGGCGTGGGTGAATACCTGTGAGGCCACGAAGCCCTGTGCCCCTCAGAAGGTTCATCACAATCGTCTCGGCCGAGTCGTCCTGATGGTGTGCAACACAGATGTCGTCGGCTCCGATGTCGCGTCTGAGTTGCTCGAAATAGAGGTAGCGCAGCTGGCGTGCTGCCATTTCAATCCCAACTTGATGCAACTCTGCGTATGTTTTTGTGTCAAAATGAGTTATGTGTATGATGATGTTGAGTCTTTTGCAGAGCGCCTTAACGAAATTTTCGTCTCTTTGGCTTTCCTCACCGCGCAGTAGGAAGTTGCAGTGGACGGCCTCGACGTGGTAGCCTAACTGTTTCAGCACCAACAGCAGACAAACGCTGTCAGCGCCCCCACTGACTGCGACGAGGTGGCGTCCTTCGCGGCGCATCAGATTCTCGTGCTCAATGAAAGCCTTGACCTTCTTCAACATCACTTTCTCTCTTCTCTATTTTACTCTACATAAAGCACGAGTCCCTTAAGATATTCTCCCTCGGGGTGATAGATGTTGATGGGGTGGTCGGCCGGCTGGTGCAGTTGGTGCAGGATACGTACGCGCCGGTGTGCCTGCGCTGCAGCTGTAAAAACAGCAGCTCGGAACTGGTCTTTCGTGACTACCTGTGAACAGGAAAACGTGAATAGAAGTCCTCCTTTAGCGATTTTTTCAAAAGCCTTATTATTCAGTCTCGTATATCCCTTTAGCGCGTTGTGGATTGCGCCACGGTGCTTGGCAAAAGCAGGCGGGTCGAGAATGACAAGATCGTACGTAACGAGTGTGTTGTCCAAGAACTTGAAGGCGTCCTCGCAATAGGCCTCGTGACGCTGGTCGTCAGGGAAGTTGAGCGCCACATTACGGCGTGTCAGGTCGATGGCTTTCTGTGAGGCGTCGACAGAATGGACCAGTTCGGCGCCGCCCCGCATGGCATAGACGGAGAAACCACCTGTATAGCAGAACATGTTGAGTACGTGGCGACCTCGGGCGTATCGCTCCACTAAAGAGCGGTTGTCGCGTTGGTCGACGAAAAAACCTGTCTTCTGGCCGCTGAGCCAGTCGACATGGAAGGTCAGTCCGTTCTCCATTGCCGTGTTGACATCGCTGCCTCCAATGAGGAAACCATTCTCTGGCTCGACGAATGAGATGGTCGACTCACTCTTGTAGTAGACATTGTCGATACGTCCTTCCATGGCCTTAATCAGCTGCTCGGCAATCGTGTGGCGAAGAAGGTGCATGCCTACGCTGTGGGCCTGAATGACAGCCGTCCTTCCGTAGATGTCTATGATGAGTCCTGGCATCATGTCGCCTTCGCCGTGGACAAGGCGGTAGGTGTTGTTCTGAGGCGTGTCGGCAATGCCTGTTGCAATACGGACTTGTAAGGCTGACGCCAACCGCCGACACCAGAACTCATTGTCAACGGCCTCCTTGTCGAACGTCAAAACGCGAACGGCAATAGAGCCACGCTGATAGTGGCCTATGGCGATGAAAGCGCCGTTTTCTGCATTGACTTCCACTATTTCTCCCTCTTCAATGCCGTCTTCCGCTTGCTTGATAGCTCCGGAAAATACCCAGGGATGAAATCGTAGGAGACTCTCTTCCTTACCTCGTTTGAGCGTGATGATTTTCATTCTTGTTCTTCTCGAATAATGAGTTTGTAATCTTTTGTTTCTTTGAGCCTTATGATTTCGTTGTAAATCATTATACAGGCCCATGCGTCAGTAGCGGCATAAAGCTTCTGTTTGTCGCTGAGTATGTCAGCCTCCCAGTTGCTCAGTTGTTGTCGTTTGCTGATCTTGCTTCCGAATATGTTCGCATAGAGTTTTTGCAGGCTGAGATCCTCAACGCCGATGCTGCCTACGAGCGACTGGATGTCGATGAACTCCCCTGTAGTGAACTCCCCCAGCCGGTGCAGTGAGTTGAGGTCGTCGTGCCACGAAAGTCCCACCTTCTTAACCGTTTGGTCTTCCAAGAGACGCTTCAATGCGGGTGTGAGCCCTGTGTGGTTGAGGCGGAAGAGGAAACATGTGTCCAAAGTTGACACTTGCAGCAATGCCACCTGATGCTGGTGGCCTCGCTTGAAGCTTGGCCGGGTCTCTGTGTCGAAGCCCAGGATAGGCTGCGAGAGCAGGTAGTTGACGGCTTTTTCCGTCTCTCCGGGAGTCAATATGACGATGATGCGTCCTTCGAATTCAGCCAAGGGAAGTTGCGCAATCAGCTGCTTGTCGAAGTGGTTATAGATGATTTTTGTCATGTTCCAAACGTTTTCGAGGTGCAAAAATACAAAAAAAATGTGATTTCATGATTAGTTCTCGATTTTTTCCGCTAATTTTGCAAAATAATTAACGAACAAAGTTCAAAAATGGCAAAGAAAAAGAAAAAAAACGCCCCCAGACAGCAGCGTCCGTCGTTGGCGGATTCGTTGGGGCTTAACCATATTGTCGGCTTTTTTATGAATGAGAAGTTCCACTTTATTGTCGGACTGATTCTCTTTGCGGTGGCCGTCTTCATGACATGGTCGTTCGTCAGCTATTTCTCTACCGGTCAAGCCGACCAAAGTTTCATCGAGCATTTACAGGCTGACGAGCTTGCCAATGAGGAGCGGCAATTCCAGAATTCTTGTGGCTCCATCGGCGCCTATACGGCGTGGTTCTTCATCAAGCGCTGTTTCGGATTGGCTGCCTTCATCGTTCCCTTGTTCCTTTTCTTGCTGGCTTTCCGCCTCATGCGGGCCTACAAGGCTCCGCTGCTGAAGTGGTTCTTGGCCTTGGCTCTGTTGATGGTTTGGGCCTCAGTGGCCCTGGCCAAGTTTCTTGCGCCGTTCTTCGCAGATGTTCACTTTGGTGCAGGTGGCGACCATGGATTATATGTATGCCGTTGGATTGAAGGTTACGTCGGTGAGCCAGGCTTGGTGGCCCTTCTTGGCATCACGGCCATCATGTTCCTGCTATATGTCAGCTCTGAGACCATCTACGTCATCCGTAAGATTCTGAACCCTGTGAAAATCTTCACTGATCGTGTGACTTTTGAGGTGAGTGACACAGAGCAGGGCGTACCCGAAGAGGACAGCTATATGCGTCATATCGAGACCGAGGACGATGATCATCGCGTTTTCGACAATCCTGAGACGAATATTGTTGAGTTCGAACATGAACCAGGAAAGAACGTCGCGAAAGATGCCCCTGCCGGCCCAGTTGTAGCCAACGTTGCCAACCCTGCCGGTGATGGTGACGTCGACATGACGATTGACGTGGCTAAAGCAGAGGAAAAAGCTGACGGCACAGAAATGGTGAAGGTGGGCGACAAGGAACTGGAACCCTATGACCCCAAGCGCGACCTTGAGAACTATCGCTATCCGACGCTCGACCTGCTGAAGGCTTACGAGGATGACGGCCGCCCCTATATCGATATGGACGAGCAGAAGGCCAACAAGGATCGCATCATCCAGGTGTTGCGCAACTTCGGTATCGAGATTTCGTCGATTAAGGCCACTGTCGGCCCCACTATCACGCTCTATGAGATCACGCCGGCTCAGGGCGTCCGCATTGCCAAGATCCGCAACCTGGAGGACGACATTGCCCTTTCGCTGAAGGCCCTTGGCATCCGTATCATTGCGCCCATTCCAGGCAAGGGCACCATCGGCATTGAGGTGCCTAACGAGAAGAAGGCAGTCGTCTCGATGCGCTCGGTGCTCGATTCAAAGACGTTCCAGGACACGACCATGGATCTGCCATGCGCGATGGGTAAGACCATCACTAACGAGGTCTTCATGTTCGACCTTGCCAAGGCGCCCCACCTGCTTGTGGCCGGTGCTACTGGACAGGGTAAATCGGTCGGTCTGAACGCCATCCTTACTTCCTTATTATATAAGAAGCATCCGGCTGAGTTGAAGATTGTGCTTGTCGACCCCAAAATGGTGGAGTTCAGCATCTATTCCAAGATTGCCAACCACTTCCTAGCCAAGGTTCCCGATGATGACGCTTCGCCCATCATTACCGACACGAAGAAGGTGGTGCGCACGCTCAATTCGCTCTGTGTGGAGATGGACGCCCGCTATGAGCTGCTGATGGCGGCAGGCGAGCGTAACATTAAGGACTACAACCGCAAGTTCATCGCCCGCAAACTCAATCCTGAGCGCGGCCATAAATTCATGCCTTATATTGTCGTCGTCATCGATGAGTATGGCGACCTCATCATGACTGCAGGCAAGGAGATTGAACTGCCCATCGCCCGCATCGCCCAGAAGGCGCGTGCCGTCGGAATTCACATGATTATCGCCACGCAGCGCCCGACAACCAATATCATCACTGGTACGATCAAGGCCAACTTCCCGGCACGAATCGCATTCAAGGTGTCGCAGGGTATCGACTCGAAAACCATTCTTGACCGCATGGGTGCTCAGCAGCTCATCGGACGCGGAGATATGCTCTACCTGCAAGGTAATGACCCGATTCGCGTCCAATGTGCCTTTGTCGATACGCCCGAAGTCGACGACATCAATAAGTATATCGCCGAACAGCAGGGCTACCTTGAGCCCTATGAGCTGCCGGAGCCCATCATGGCCGACGATGAAGGTGGAGGCAGCAGCAACGAAGCCGATTTGAGCCATCTCGACCCGATGTTCGATGATGCAGCCCGACTGATTGTGTCATCGCAACAAGGATCGACGAGTCTCATTCAGCGTAAGTTCTCCATTGGCTATAATCGAGCCGGGCGGCTTATGGATCAGCTTGAGAAGGCAGGCGTCGTAGGACAGGCTCATGGCTCAAAGCCACGTGATGTACTCATTCAGGACGATATGACACTCGAGAATTTGCTTAATTCACTCAGATAACTAACAATTAAAATGCAACAAAAATGAAGAAGATAACACTTTTTTTCGCCCTTTTCATCGCAATGGTGACGGCCTCCAATGCACAAACCGCACGTCAGGTGCTTGATAAGTGTGCCCAAACAGTCAGCAACAAGAGTGGCGTGCAAGCCGACTTCACGATGTCGAGTGCTCAATATGGCACGGCCAGCGGAACCATATCCGTCAAGGGCCGTATGTTCAATGCCTCGACCAAGCAGAGCAGTATGTGGTTTGACGGCAAGACGCTTTGGACCTATATGGCCAAGAGCGACGAGGTCAACGTCACGACGCCTACCGAGGCTCAGCTTCAGGCACTCAATCCCTACAACTTCATCAACCTTTACAAGCAAGGGTTCAAGTACACGATGACCAAGAGCGACAAGTCCTTCAACGTTCATCTGACGGCAACCGATCAGAAGCGCAAGATACGTGAGCTTTTCATCGTGGTCGATCGTAAGAGCTATCAGCCTACAGAAGTAAAGATGCTTCAGAACTCAAAGTGGACGACGTTCACCATTTCCAACTTGAAGTCGACAAAGCTGTCTGATGCGACGTTCAAGTTCAATTCAAAGGATTTCCCCTCGGCAGAGGTCATTGACCTTAGATGACCTGAGGTGACCTGAGCTTTAGAGTGCATCCTATGAACCGCATACAGCTATTCCGCCTGCTGCGCCACAATAACAACCTGGCGTTCCGCCGCAGCCCAGCCTATGAGCAGAGCGTCGCGGCCAAGGTGATGATGGTCATCGGCGCAGGGTTTATGGCCGTCTATCTCATCTTCTTTGCCGTGATGTTTGCCTCGATAGCCAATAGCGAGGCCGAGCCCGCCATGTGGCTCGTCTTCATGCCCTTGCTGATGCTGATCGATTTTGGTGCGCGCTTTGCGGTCCAGCAGACGCCGATGATGCTTCTGAAGCCCTATCTGCTTCAGCCGCTGCCCTCGCGTAGTGTGATTGAGACATTCCTGCTGACGTCGCTTCTGAGTGGCTATAACTGGACGTGGCTCGCCTTCTTTCTGCCATATACCTTCATTGTCTTTTGCGGAGGCGCCTCGATAGGCGAAGCCTTGGTTATCATCATCAGTGGTCTGCTGGTCGTGATGATCAATAGCCAGTGGTATCTCCTTGTGCGAACGCTGACGCAGCGCTCTCTGCTGTGGTGGCTTCTTCCGCTGGCCGTCTATTCCGCTTATTTCGTACCTCTCATGGTCTTTGCCGACGTGAATGACAGCCTCTTCGACGAGGTGATGGAATCGTTTGCGGCGATGGGCTCTCATTGGTGGTTCGTCCTCGTGTGCCTTCTGGTCCTCGTGGCCTTTCTGATGCTTAACCGCTGGATGCAGTGCCGTTATGCTAAGGATGAGATTGCGCAGGAACAGAAGAAGCCCGCAGCCCTCAAGTCCGTCAGCCGTTTTGCATTCCTTGAGCGCTTTGGCCTTAGCGGTGAGTATCTGAAGCTTGAGCTCAAGTCGGTGATGCGCTGCAAGACTATCCGTGCCCGCGTCATCACCTCGCTTGCCCTCATCGCTGTCCTGTCGCTTCTCATTGCCTATACAGATATCTACGACGGGCGGATGATGCTCAACTTCTGGTGTTACTATTGTTTCGCGCTCTATGGGATGACAACCCTCGTCAAGGTGATGTGTCCTGAGGGCAACTATATCGACCTTCTTCTCGTACATCGCGAAAACATCCTCTCGTTGCTTAAGGCCAAGTATTATTTCCATGCAGCCGTCCTGCTCGTACCCTTCGTGCTGATGTTGCCCGCCGTTATCGCAGGCAAGTTCTCACTCATGATGATGATTGCCTACATGCTGATCACATCAGGCCCCCTCATGATGGTGCTTTTCCAGCTCGCCGTCTATAACAAGCAGACGTTGCCGCTCGACCAGAAGATCACTGGCAAAAACAACGTAGAGAACGGCGTACAGACAATCGTCGTGCTGGCCTCCATGCTCGTGCCGATGGCTCTCGTCGCAGTCTTCGTCCTTCTTTTCGACGAACTGACTGCCTATTGGCTTCTTGCCTCCATCGGGCTGTTGTTCACGCTGACACACCCCCTATGGCTCCGCAATATCTATGTGCGTATGATGCGCCGTAAATACGAGAATCTTGAGGGGTTCCACGCTTCACGTTGAACTGACGGCGGGAGGCGCCGTAATGCCTCATCTTCATCAAACAATAATCCTATGAAGAAACGACTGCTATTGCTCAACCTGCTCTTCTTGTGCCTCACAATGTTCGCACAAGTTCCTTTCGTCGGCGGCCGCCCCATCAATCATGCCATCCGCGATCTCACTTTTCCCGTTGACAGCGTCCGCATAGGTCTTGATGCCTCTCGCGACACCACCGTCTCTCGCGCAGACTTCGAGTTGCGCTTCAGCGGCATCGAGATTCTCGAGGCCGACGGCTGGCTTGAGTCTGCCTTTGCCAAGTTCCTGCCTTATCCTGGGACTAAGGCATATCATGCCTACGTATGCCCTGCCGATGCCCAAGCTGCCTACACCCGACTTGACGACCAGCTGGTGCGCGACTATACAGCCTTTGGGCGCGTCGATGCCGTCGGGCTGCCAGCAGGCGACTATCGTCTGCGCATTGTGCCCGTCGACTCTGCTGACATGGAGATCACGCTGGCCGCCGCAGAGACTGATGTGCTCCACGTGGCCCCATACAATCGCGAAGGCTTTGCCCATAAGGACTGCCCAGAGGGGGTGGGTGCCTATACCAACGACGGTCGGCTTAAAGCGGGGGCAGAAGTGGTCTATGTCACAGCCGCTACGGCCCGCACCGTCAGTGCTCACCTCTCCAGCGGCACGTTCACTGGCTTGCAGGCCATCCTCTCGGCTTATGAGAAAGGCAATGTCACCACGCCTCTCGCTCTGCGCATCATAGGTAAAATCAGCGACTCCGACGTCGACTCCTTTGGCTCTTCTGCCGAGGGGATCCAAGTGAAGGGCCGGCAAGCCGATTCTGAACTTAACATCACCATCGAGGGCATTGGCGACGACGCTACGATCTACGGCTTTGGCTTCCTCGTGCGAAACGTCAAGAGCTTCGAGATGCGCAATCTCGCCGTCATGCAATGTATGGACGACGGCATCTCCCTCGACACTGACAACTCCAACATCTGGATTCACCATATTGACGCCTTCTACGGCCGCAACCGTGGCGGCGACCATACGAAAGGCGACGGCGCCATCGACGTGAAGGCCGACTCGAAGCTGGTGACCATCGACAACTGCCACTTCTGGGACACGGGTAAATCGTCGATGTGCGGCATGAAGAGCGAGACGGGCCCGAACTATATCACCTATCATCACAACTGGTTCGACCACTCCGACTCGCGTCACCCGCGTGTGCGCACGATGAGTGTTCATCTCTATAATAACTATTTTGATCAGGTGGGCAAGTATGGCGTCGGCGCTACCAGCGGCAGCAGCATCTTCCTTGAGCGCAACTACTTCCTGGGCTCCAAGAAGCCCGTCCTCTCATCCCTCCAAGGCACTGACGCCCTGGGCTCAGGCACTTTCTCGGGCGAGGACGGGGGCATGATCAAAGCCTTCGACAACTACTTCGATCGCGAGGCCACCAATTTCCGCTACTATACTCAGGCATCGCCAGCCGCGACAGGCTATGATGCCTACGAGGTTGCCCAGCGTGAGGAGCAAGTCCCAGCGACGGAGAAGACAAGGGTAGGGGGTACGTCCTACAATAACTTCGACACCGATGCTGCAATCATGTACAGCTATTCCCCTGACGCCGCGCTCGATGTGCCAGCCCAAGTGACGGGTCCTCTGGGGGCAGGCCGCATGAATCACGGCGATATCCATCACCAGTTTAAGGACAACATCGGCAATGACGATGCCGACTCGGACAGCGATACAGATCTCGAGGCGCTCATCGCAGGCTATCATTCGTGCTTCGCTGGGTTCTTCGGACAGCCGGCCACGCCTGATGTCCCTGTCGACACCACCAGCGTCACGCCACAACCTGTCGATGGCGTCATCATCTGTTCGTTTGACAAGAACGGCACGCCCTCGAGTGATTTCTTCGACGTCAGCGGCAATGGCTCCAACTCGAAGGGCGAGATAACCATCGACGGCACCACCTATTCCACGTGTCTGAAGATCGAATCGGCTACGACCATCCGCTTCACCCTGTCTCAACCCATGCGCATGACCCTCTACTTCGGACCCTCAGAGACGGCCTCCATCAAGATTGACGGCACGAAGATCACGGGCGCCACGGGCAATGTCTATTCCACCGTCCTGCCTGCTGGTCCCCACGAGCTGACAAAGGACAAGTCTGTCAATCTCTTCCTCATCAAACTTGAGCCGACGGAATAGAAAAAGAAAGGCATGACATAATCAATCAGAACTTGATAAAAACTGTCTCAGTGTGACTTTTATAATTAAAATCACACTGAGATTTTATTTCGTCACACTGTGATTTTATAAAATCACACTGAGATTTTAATAAATCACACTGAGATTTTAGTTTTGTCGGACGTCAGGATTCGTTTCGTTCGCATTCTGTGAGTGTTTTTCCGATTTGTGTTTCGTTGTCACTGCGATGAGGGGAAACAGATGCCGGGCATCGTCCTGATGTTTCTCCCTGAGAATCAGCAAAGAAATGTTAAATGAAATGTTGATGCGGGGACGGATTTGGCTGTGTCGTTTTTTCTTCGTACTTTTGCATGTGTTATGACGATGATAAACACCATCACAATCCTGATGCTTCTGCTGGGGGTGGCCATAGGCCTCATAGCAGGCTACTTGGCGGGTAGGCGCATGGCCCGCCCGCTGGTCGACAGGCTTGAGCAACTGCGCCAGGACAACGTCAAGCTCAGTTCGGAGCGCGATGTGGCCAGGTCGCAGGCGGAGCATTTGTCGACGATGTATGAACAGCGGCTTGCCGACCAGCGTGCCAACCATGAGCAGCACGAACGCCAGTCGGCCCAGCAGATGGCTCAGCAGATGGCGCTGATCAAGTCGGAGATGAACACCGTCACGGAGAAGATTCTCAAGGAGCGGGCCGCCGAACTGAGCACGGCCAACGAGCAGCAGCTGGGTGCTCTGCTCAACCCTCTGCATGAGAACATCCGTCAGATGCGCGAGGCCGTCATGGAGAGCGACCGCCAGCAGACGGTCACGATGGAACGACTCGACGCATCGATCAAGGAGAACCTGCGCCAGGCACAAGAGGTGGGCGAACGGGCCGACCGGCTGGCACAGGCGTTGACACAGGAGAACAAAACTCAGGGCAACTTTGGCGAGCTGCGACTGAAGCAGTTGCTGGAGGAAATGGGGCTCGAGGAGGGCGTCCAGTTTGAAGAGCAGACGACGCTGCGCGATGCCAACGGGCGGGCCGTCACTGACGACGACGAAGGCCACAGGCTGGTGCCGGACGTCGTCCTGCATTTCCCAGACCACCGCGATGTGGTAATCGACTCGAAGATGTCGTTCAAGGCTTTTCAGGAATACTATGCGGCTGAGAGCGACGAGGAGCGCCAGTCGGCCCTCCGCCGCCATCTGAATTCCGTCCGTCAGCACGTGAATGAGCTCTCGCGAAAGAACTATAGCAAATATGTGCGCGATGACCGCCAGCGGCTCGACTTCGTCATGATGTACGTCTTCAGCGAGAGTGCCCTGCAGTTGGCACTGACCAATGACCCGCAGTTGTGGCGTGAAGCCTACGACAAGGGTGTCATCATAGCCGGGAGTCAGAGCCTCTACATCATGCTGCGCGTGCTGGAAATGACGTGGCGGCAGGTGCGTCAGGTGGAGAATCAGCAAGAGATCATGAAGACGGCCAACACGCTCGTCGAGCGCGTCCAGGTGTTCTACGAGCGCCTGCTGAAGGTCGACGAGCAGCTGCACCGCACTGAGGATGCCTTCGACGACCTGAAGCGCTCCACGCAGACACAGGGCATGAGCATTGCCACCGCCGCCCAACGGCTGCTCCGCTACGGTGCTCAGGAGAATCCCAAGCGCCGTCGTCTTGACTCGACGGCCACGACGCCGCAAGAGGCGGTCGGTGATACGACAAATCATTCATAAAAAACAAACAATAATGAAACGACAAATCATTCTTTCCGCCATGCTGCTGGCAGCTGCCGGCGCAATGGCTTGCACAAACTTCATCGTGGGCAAGAAGGCGTCGAAGGACGGCTCTGTCATCTGCTCATACTCGGCTGACAGCTACGGCATGTTCACAGGCCTGCGCCATCAGCCCGCAGCCAAACACCAGAAGGGCGAAATGCGCAAGATCTACGATTGGGACACAAACAAATACCTGGGCGAGATTCCTGAGGCCGAGGAGACGTACAACACGATCGGCAACATCAATGAATGGCAGGTGACCATCGGCGAGACCACCTTCGGAGGTCGCGAGGAAATGGTCGACACCACTGGCATTATCGACTATGGCTCGCTCATCTACATCGCTCTGCAGCGTTCGAAAACGGCCCGCGAGGCCATCCAGGTGATGACCACGCTCGTCGAGCAGTACGGCTATTGCTCTGAAGGCGAGACGTTCACCATCTGCGACCCCAACGAGGCATGGATCATGGAGATGATGGGCTGCGCCTCCGACCGTAAGGTGTCGAAAGAACGTACGGTCTGGGTGGCTCTCCGCGTGCCTGACGACATGATCTGCGGCCATGCCAACCAAAGCCGCATCACCAAGTTTGACATGAAGGACAGGTCGGGCAACGTGCTCTTCTCGAAAAACGTCGTGAAGTATGCCCGCCGGATGGGCTGGTTCACGGGCAAGGACGAGGACTTCTCGTTCAATGCTGCCTATGCCGCTCCCGACTTCTCGGGCCGCCGCATCTGCGATGCCCGCGTGTGGCAGTTCTTCAACCGCTATGCTGACGGAATGGACCGCTACATCCCTTGGGCTGAAGGCATCCAGAAAGATGCAGAGCCTCTGCCGCTGTGGGTCAGGCCTAACCGCCCCGTCTCTGTGGCCGATGTGCGCGAAGCCATGCGCGACCACTTCGAGTCGACACCCTTCTCGCTCGACGATCCTGAGGATATCGGAGGCGGAATCTGGGAGATGCCTTACCGTCCTACGCCGCTTTATTTCGAAGTCGATGGCAAGAAATATTTCAACGAGCGCCCCGTCTCAACCCAGCAGGCTGGCTTTGTCTATGTCTCGCAGATGCGATCGTGGATGCCGCGGGAGATTGGCGGCTGCTTCTGGTTTGCTAATGACGACGGCAACATGGTGCCCTTCACACCCGTCTACTGCTGCGCCACGAAAGCTCCGCGCCCCTATGACACTCCGGGTGCCGACGACCTCCACTTCTCAATGGACAATGCCTACTGGGTGCAGAACTGGGTCTCTAACATGGTCTATCCCCGCTATTCGATGCTCTTCCCCTCGCTGAAGGAGGTCCGTGACTCGCTCGATAACTCGTATGCCCGTCTGCAGAAAGAGACAGAGGATCGAGCGCTGACCCTTCAGGGCAACGCTCGTGTCAGCTTCCTTACCGGCTACACAGCAGAGAAGGCCGACCAGATGCTTGACCGTTGGCGCCAACTGGCTACTTATCTCATCGTCAAGTACAACGACATGATCTCGAAGCCTGAGGCAGATGGTCAGTTCACGAAGACGCCTTATGGTCTTGGCTCCACCGTCAAGCGCCCTGGCTATTCTGAGAAGTATGCACGCCAGTTAGTCAAGAAAATGGGCCAGCGTTATGCCGTGCCTGACGAAAAATAGGCCGAAACAAGGGTAAAACGCACTTTTTTTGAAAAAAGTTGCCGAAAAGTTTGGTGGTTTCAAAAAAAGTGCGTACCTTTGCACTCGCAATTCAGAAATGAGTTGGAACGGAGGTTCCGTAGCTCAATTGAATAGAGCATCTGACTACGGATCAGAAGGTTGTGGGTTTGAATCCCGCCGGAATCACAAGGAGGCTTTTAGGAGCCTCCCTTTTTTATGTAATAACCCTATATCGCATGAGAAAAAACATCATGATACTTATGCTGGCAACGTTGGTCAGCATGGCAGGATTTGGCGCAAAGAAACAGACAGACGGGAATGAGGCCCGCCGCATTTTCAATAAGGCTTATGAGCAGGTTTTCGGTTCGCAGGGTTCATCGTTTGGCTACGACGTCAATTTGGCAGGCATCTATCGTACTCACGGGTCTATCTGGATGAAGGGCAAGCGCAGCCGCTTCTATGAGGAGAAAGTCGACGGCTACAACGATGGAACGACCGCTTACATGGTTTATAAGCGTAAGAAGCTGGTGGAGATCCATGCTGCTAACTCTGACAAGAAAGATAAGTATTCAGGGAAGTTCAAGTTTGAACTCGACGACTTTGACTACAGCATGTCGAACGTTGATGATGGGCTTCAGCTGATGCTTCGCCAGCGCAAGAGCGCGAAGGGCACGATCAAGGAAGTGAAGGCACTGCTCGACCCCCGCACGCTGGCTCCGAAATCTATCAAGGTGAAGGTTGTCTTCTTCTGGGCTACGATTCGTATCAACAGCTTCAAGTCAGGTGGCATCAGCGATCAAACGTTCGATTTCCCACGCTCGAAGTATAGCGACTATAAGTTCGTTGATAAGCGCTAAGCGGAAAGATGTTTAATAAAAACAATTTAGGCACGGAGCGATTCTATGATAGTATCGACATCCGTGCCTAAATGTATAGTAGTTTTTATTTTAAATAGTCCTCGAAGTATTGCGTGATGCGTTCATGCAGGTGAACGCTGGCGTGGCCCATCATGTTGTGGCCTTCGCCGGGGTAGACAAAGAAGTCGGGCTGGGTGCCGGCCTCGATGGCGGCCTTGAGGAAGGACAGCGCATGCTGTGGTACGACCGTCGGGTCGTTGGCACCGATGATGATCTGAAGCTTCCCGCGCAGGTTCTTGGCCTTGTCGATGAGACTCGTCTTGGCGTAGCCCTCAGGGTTGGCTTCTGGCGTGTCCATGTAACGCTCGCCATACATCACCTCATACCACTTCCAGTCGATGACCGGCCCGCCGGCCACGCCGACCTTGAAGACGTCGGGATAGTTGGTCATGAGCGAGATGGTCATGAATCCGCCGAACGACCAGCCATGTACGCCCAGCCGGTCCATGTCGACATAGGGCAGCGAACGCAGATAGTCGACGCCGCACATCTGATCCTGCATCTCCACTTGGCCGAGCTGGCGGAAGGTGGCTTGTTCGAAGTCGCGTCCGCGATTCTCTGAGCCGCGGTTGTCGAGTATGAAGACGATGTAGCCTTTCTGTGCCATGTAGGTTTCCCACGAACGGCTGTACCAATGCCATGATGCTTCGACGTTGTGGGCATGAGGACCTCCGTAGACGTAGACGATTGTGGGATATTTTTTTGAGGGGTCGAAGTCGGCCGGCTTCACCATTCGCCAGTAGAGATCAGTCACGCCGTCGGCAGCCTTGATGCTGCCACACTCGAAGCGTGGAACGACGTAGCCCTGCCATGGGTCGGGCGCAGTGAAGAGCACAGTGGGCTTGGGCTTCTGTGTGTTGGTCAGGGCGTAGGCTCGCGGAATATCGGGTGTGCTGTAGCTGTCATAGAGCTGTGAACCGTCGTCTGAGAGAACGGCGCGATGTACGCCTTGTCCATTGTCGAGCAGGGTGCGGCGTCCTGTCTTGATGTCGACGGCATAAAGATTACGCTGCAGGGGGTGGCGCTCATTGGATGCAATGATGACGGTCTTGGCCTTTTGGTTGAACCCCAGTACGTCCATCACCACCCATTGGCCCGCAGTCAGCTGCTGCAGTTGTTCTCCTTTTGTATTATAAAGGTATAGGTGGTTATATCCGTCTTTCTCGCTTTGCAGGATAAACTTCCCATCGTCCCATGGAAGGAAGATGATCGGGTGGAGGGGCTCAACGTATTTGGGGCTCGTCTCACGGCGAAGCTCGCTGATGCGTTTTCCGCTTAGGGCATCATAGCTGACGAGCCGGCAGTCGTTCTGATCGCGGTTGAGTTCCTGCATGTAGATGGTCTTTGAATCAGGCGAAAACGCGATGTTGGTGAAGTAGCGGTCAGTCGGGTCGCCTGCCTGAAGATAGACGATGTTGCGGCTCTTCAGGTCGTAGACTCCGACTGTCACCTTATGACTTGTCATTCCGGCCATGGGATACTTGTCGGGTTCTTCCACGGCTATGCGTGTGTCGATATTGACCTGCGGGTAGTCTGTTACCATTGACTGGTCCATGCGATAGAAAGCCAGTCGCTGCCCGTCGGGACTCCAGAAGAGCCCGTCCATGATGCCGAACTCATTGCGGTGGACGGCCTCTCCGTAAACAATTTCGCGCGAGCCGTCGTCTGTCAATTGCGTCTCTCTCCCCTCTGCATCACGCACGTAGAGTTGGGCATCGCGTATGAAGGCGAGGGCTCGTGACGACTTGCTCCACTTCTGGCACACATCGCCTTGCTTTATCTCTTGCCGCCATACGATTGCCTTTTTCCTAAAGTCATAGAGTATGCGCTCTTGCTTGTTGCTGAGGAGTACCAGCGGCTGTCCGGCATAGGGATATTGTGCATTCATGGCAGAATGCCATTCTGCACCCAGCTCGGCGATGTTGAAGAGTGGCTTCTTCGTGCCCTGGCGGTCGATAGTGCCTCCTTCTTCAGCGTCTTGATACATCAGCTGGTTGCCCCACCATGTGAGGAACATCGACTTGGGGCGCATGTTGTGAAAGTTTGTGCCGCCGAAGTTGAGGTCTTCCAGCGTGAAAAGCTTTTGTTGTGCGCTCATGGGCATGATGATAGCCATACAAAGGAGTACTATTGCCTGGCGTTTCTTAGTCGTCGTCATGGTCGTGATCGCGTTTGAAGTTCTTCTTACCTCCACTACGGTCGAACCGCTCGTGGCCGCCGCGGTTTGGCGTGCTCTTATATTTCGGTTTTCGCTCATCTGCGTCGTGGCGCTCACGTCGTGGCTGGCGGCGCTCACGCTGCTTGCCGCTCCTGTCGTCGTCCTTAAACTCATGGCGGTGGAAGGTGAAAGAGCGGATGTCTGACTCCTCGTTCTGCTCCTGCTCGTCCAGACGCTGCTTAAACTCTCGGTTTTTCTTGAAGCGATGCTTCTCAGCCATCTGGCGCTTCTCTTCCTCGGTCTTCACGATGCCGCCTTCGCTTCGGAAGGTCTTCAGTTTGCCGTCGAAGATCTGATATTTACGAAACTCGCACTCCAGGCTGCCGTTGAAGACGGGAATCTTGATGCTTGGCTTGAGGCCAATCTGCTCGAAGCACTCTTCGCGATAAGAGAGGATCCATGCGTCGTCGCCCACGAACTGATGCTTGAGGCGCTCGCCGATCATTCGGTAGGTGCCCAACAGGTCGGGGGTCGAGATGCGCTCGCCGTACGGCGGATTGGTCACGAGGATTGACTTTTGTGCAGGCTGGGTGAAGTCCTTGAAGTCCTGCTGCTCCACGCTGATGTCGGCTGACAGTCCTGCGGCTCTCACGTTCATACGTGCCGTGTTGACAGCCTTCATGTCGATGTCGTAGCCGTAGATATGATGCTTAAATTCACGTTCTTGAGAGTCGTCGTTATATATCTTGTCGAATAGTTCGGAGTCGAAGTCAGGCCACTTCTCGAAGGCATATTCCTTGCGGAATAGTCCGGGGGCCATGTTGCGAGCGATGAGTGCTGCCTCGACGAGCAAAGTGCCTGATCCGCACATCGGGTCAATGAAATCCGTATCGCCTTGCCATCCCGTCATCATGATCATGCCTGCTGCCAGTACCTCGTTGAGCGGGGCTTCGACGGACTCTTGCCTGTAGCCGCGTCGATGAAGCGACTCACCGCTTGAGTCCAGACAGAGCGTGCAGTCAGCTTCTGCCACGTGGATGTGCAGTCTGATGTCAGGGTTCGCCACTGAGATGTTCGGACGTTTGCCTGTCCGCTCGCGGAACTGGTCGACGATGGCATCCTTCACCTTATAACTGACGAACTTGGAGTGACGAAACTCCTCGCTGAAGACGACGGCATCGACGGCGAATGTATGTTCGACGTCCAGATAGTTGCTCCAGTCGATTTTCTTGATTTCCTCGTAGACGTCATCGGCGCTCTTAGCCTTGAAGCGGCTGATGGGCTTTAAGATCTTGATTGCTGTATGCAGCTGGAAGTTAGCGCGATAAAGCATTTCCTTGTCACCCGTAAACGACACCATGCGTCTACCAATCTGAATGTTGTTGGCCCCCATCAGGGTCAGTTCTTTCGCCAGCACAGGTTCCAGTCCCATGAACGTTTTGGCGATGATTTCGAATTCTTGTTTCATTATGTGATTTGATTGCGTATGCAAAGTTACTACCTTTTCCCGATACGGCAAAATAAAAACCAAAGAAAATGAATTTGTGTCTGACGAAAGTGTATTTCCCAGGAACCTCATCTTAATGGAGAAGTGCCATCAGAAACCTGGCGTGACTAACTGGGCAGGTGTTATGAATTGTTTTTACTTTTGACAGGAGCGTAAGAGGAAAAACAGTGCTTTTGCCGTCAGAAAGCGGTGCTTCTCGACCCAAAAAGCACCGCTTCTTCCATCAAAAAGCACCGCTTCTTTGCCCGTTTTTTGTAAATGCGCTGATTCGTAGGCAGTTAGAGATTTGAACCAGAAAGACGTGAAAACTTTTTATATTTTCAAGAGTCCGATAATACCACCAACAGGCTTTTAATATTAATAATAAGGTGTGCTTCATTCGTCTTCCAAGTCGTTCAACAGCAACTGTGTTTTCAAATCCAAATCAATGCCCTTGTCGTCAGCAACGATGGATCAAGCAGTGACTTGGCTTTGTATGGCTGACTATCCTTAAATGATGCCTGAGAGGTAGTCTCATGATGCTATTTTGCTGCAATAATTGTTGGGATTCGTGAGAACAACGCCAAGGAAATGTTTTTTTTTGCTCACGAGTAAGATTTGTTTGCCGGACTTTTTGTATATTTGCAAAAAAATCAGAAGGAAATGATGAATATCGCAATTTATTCGCTGACGTCGGAGCTGCACGACGAACGGGCAGTCGCGGCGGCCACTGAGGATTTTCTCAGCTCACTGAACATTGATTACGAATGGCGCGGAGGCGATTTTTCCGATTATGGCAGCCATACGCTCGAACTGATATATGTTCGGACAGGAGGCACGGAGGGTCTTTTCCTCCGCCATGCTCCACAGGTGCTTGGCCATCCGAGCCGTCCCGTTTTTCTGCTGACCTCGGGCAAGAGCAACTCTTTGGCGGCCTCGATGGAAATTCTGTCCTTTCTGCGGCAGAACGGCTATCGGGGCGAGATCATCCATGGGCCGGCTGATTATGTCGCCAGTCGGATCAAGATGCTGGAAAGGGTGGGGGAGGCCCGTCGGAAGCTCGAAGGATGCCGACTGGGCATCATCGGCCGTCCGTCCGACTGGCTCATTGCCAGCGATTACGACAGCACAGCCATAGAGCAGTCGCTGGGCATGGAGTTGGTGACAATTCCAATGGACGAACTGCTCGATGTCGTTAAGTCGCTGCCACTTGGCGAAGAGCCGACAGAGGGACCGTCAGAGGCTGTCCGTCGTTCCGTTCCTGGAGCAGAGCGTATCTGCGAGGCGCTGAGAGTGATTATCGGGCGCTATCGACTGGATGGCTTCACCTTGCGCTGCTTCGACCTGCTGACGTCCGTCCGCAACACGGGTTGCCTGGCATTGGCAAGGCTCAATGCCGAGGGCATCGTGGCGGGTTGTGAGGGCGACGTGCCGGCCATGCTGACGATGAAGATTGCGCAGGCGATGACAGGCTGCACAGGCTTCCAGGCCAACCCGTCGTCCATCGATGTGGAGAAGGGGCAGATGCTCTTCGCCCATTGCACGATACCCTTCAACATGGTAGAGCGCTACGAGTTGGACACGCACTTCGAGTCGGGCATCGGTGTCGGCATCCGTGGCTTTATGAAGGAGGGCCCCGTGACGGTGCTGAAGTTCTCGGGCAATCTGTCGCGATGCTTCATCGCTGAGGGCAGGCTGATCGCGAATCAAGCGAAACCCGACCTTTGCCGTACCCAGCAGTTGATACAGCTTGACGATGTCACCCAGACGCGCTACTTCCTGACTGACCCTATCGGCAACCATCACATCATCCTGCCAGGCCGTCATCGTGAGCTCTTTGAGCAGATGTGGATGCAGCTGTCAAGATGATTCAGTTAGTCCATATACTTAATAAATCATAAAGAAAGGCGGTAATATCGGAATTATTTTGTAACTTTGCAGGCTGAATAGCAGACGTCGAGTCTATATCGCCAAGCATTCACTCTTAACAAAACAAATATTTTTAACAAAACGTTATGATTTATTCTAAGGAAGTTGAAAACATGTGCGTTGTGGCAAAAGGCCCCAACCACGGCCCCGCTCCCATCCCTGAAGAGGGCAAATGGATTCAGGCCAAAGAGATTAAGGACATTTCGGGCTATACCCACGGTATCGGCTGGTGCGCTCCTCAGCAGGGTGCCTGCAAGCTGTCGCTCAACGTCAAGGACGGCATCATTCAGGAGGCTCTCGTCGAGACCATCGGTTGCACGGGTATGACTCACTCCGCTGCCATGGCCAGCGAGATTCTGCCTGGCAAGACCATCCTCGAGGCCCTGAACACCGACCTCGTCTGCGACGCCATCAACACGGCTATGCGCGAGCTGTTCCTGCAGATCGTCTACGGCCGTACGCAGAGCGCCTTCTCTGAGGGCGGTCTGGTCATTGGTGCCGGACTTGAGGATCTTGGCAAGGGCCTGCGTTCGCAGACTGGTACGCTCTATGGCACCGTGGCCAAGGGCACGCGCTATCTGGAGCTGACTGAGGGCTACATCACCAAGCAGTTCCTCGACAAGGACAATCAGGTCTGCGGCTACGAGTACGTACACCTGGGCAAGATGATGGAAGCCATCAAGGACGGCATGGACGCCAACGAGGCCGTGAAGAAGTTCACTGGCAGCTATGGCCGCACGACCGCCGAGCAGGGAATTGTGAAAGTTATTGATCCACGCAAAGAATAAAGGAGGAAACAAGATATGATTAGAAAAGTATCATTCGAGAGCTATGAGCGTCGCATCAATCAGGTGCTGGCTGCTCTGAAAGAGAACGGGATCAATAGCATTGAGGAGGCCAACGAGATCTGCGAGAAGGCAGGTGTCGACCCCTACCAGATGTGTGAGGAGACGCAGCGCATCTGCTTTGAGAACGCTAAGTGGGCATACGTCTGTGGTGCTGCCATCGCCATCAAGCGTGGCGTGAAGAGCGCTGCTGAGGCTGCCGAGGCTATCGGCATCGGCCTGCAGTCGTTCTGCATCCCCGGTTCAGTGGCTGACGACCGCAAGGTGGGTCTCGGACACGGAAATCTGGCTGCCCGTCTGCTCCGCGAGGAGACCGAGTGCTTCGCCTTCCTGGCCGGCCACGAGTCGTTCGCAGCTGCTGAGGGTGCCATTAAGATTGCCGAGAAGGCTAACAAGGTGCGCAAGAAGCCCCTTCGCGTCATCCTGAACGGTCTGGGCAAGGACGCCGCCATGATCATCTCGCGTATCAATGGCTTCACCTATGTTCAGACGCAGTTCGACTACTACACTGGTGAGGTGAAGGTCGTGAAGGAGACTCCCTACAGCGACGGTCCTCGCGCCAAGGTGAAGTGCTACGGTGCCGACGACGTCCGTGAGGGCGTGGCTATCCTGTGGAAGGAGAACGTCGACGTCTCCATCACTGGCAACTCGACCAACCCCACTCGCTTCCAGCATCCCGTGGCCGGAACCTACAAGAAGGAGCGCGTGCTGGCTGGCAAGCCCTACTTCTCAGTAGCCAGTGGCGGTGGCACAGGCCGCACCCTGCATCCTGACAACATGGCTGCCGGTCCTGCCTCCTATGGTATGACTGACACGCTGGGCCGCATGCACAGCGACGCTCAGTTTGCAGGTTCGTCGTCAGTGCCCGCCCACGTCGAGATGATGGGCTTCCTGGGCATCGGCAACAACCCGATGGTCGGCGCTACGGTCTCTATCGCCGTTGAGATTGACCTCGCCCTGAACAAGAAGTAAGCACTCAGTCAACAAAAGCAGAAAAGGACAGGAATTATTTTAATTATTATAATTTCTGTCCTTTTTCTGATGAATCTTTGCCCGTTCTCGTTTTTTCTTTGTAACTTTGCAGGCTGAATCAACCAATAAGCAAAGTAGAAGATGCCTGAAATCTCCATTCGAGGGCATGAGATGCCCGAGTCGCCGATACGCAAGCTGGCCCCTCTGGCTGCTGCTGCCAAGAAGCGCGGCATTCATGTCTATCACCTCAATATCGGCCAGCCCGACCTGCCCACTCCGCAAGTGGGACTCGACGCACTGAAGCACATCGACCGCAATATCCTGGAATATTCCCCCTCGCAGGGCTATCAGAGCTATCGCGAGAAGCTGGTCGACTACTATGCCCGCTACAACATTCAGGTCACTGCTGACGACATCATCATCACGTCGGGCGGTTCTGAGGCCGTGCTGTTTGCCTTTCTCAGCTGTCTTAACCCGGGCGATGAGATCATCGTGCCCGAGCCGGCTTATGCCAACTACATGGCCTTCGCCATCTCGGCAGGAGCCCGCATCCGTACGATTGCCACGACGATTGAGGAGGGATTCTCGCTCCCCAAGGTTGAGAAGTTCGAAGAACTGATCAATGAGCGCACGCGCGCCATCATGATCTGTAATCCCAACAACCCGACGGGCTATCTCTACACCCGTCGTGAGATGAATCAGATTCGCGACCTCGTGCGCAAATACGACCTATATCTTTTCTCAGACGAAGTCTATCGCGAATATATCTACACGGGTTCGCCCTACATCTCCGCCTGCCATCTGGAAGGCATCGAGCAGAACGTCATCCTGATCGACTCCGTCTCGAAGCGCTATTCCGAGTGCGGCATCCGCATCGGAGCCCTCATCACCAAGAACCGCGAGGTCAGGGCCGCCGTGATGAAGTTCTGCCAGGCCCGCCTCTCGCCGCCCCTCATCGGACAGATCGTGGCCGAGGCCTCGCTCGACGTCAGCGACGAGTACATGCGCGACGTCTACGATGAATACGTCGAGCGCCGCAAGTGCCTCATAGACGGCCTCAACCGCATCCCAGGCGTCTATTCGCCCATCCCCATGGGCGCCTTCTACACCGTGGCCCGTCTGCCCGTCGACGATGCCGAGAAGTTCTGCCGCTGGTGTCTCAGCGAGTTTGAATATGAAGGCCAGACCGTCATGATGGCACCCGCAGCCGGATTCTACACCACGCCAGGGGCTGGCCGCGACCAGGTGCGCATCGCCTATGTGCTGAAGAAGGACGACCTCGTCCGTGCGCTCGTTGTCCTGCAGAAAGCACTTGAGTCATATCCAGGAAGAGTAGAATGAATTTTCCGTTGTTCATAGCACGCAAGATATATGGTGAGGACGACGACCGCCGCAAGGTCAGCCGCCCCGCCATCCGCATTGCCACCATCGGTGTGGCAGTGGGCCTTGCTGTTATGATCGTGACGGTCAGCGTCGTGCTGGGCTTCAAGCATACCATCCGCGACAAGGTGGCAGGCTTCGGCAGCCATATCCAGGTGGAGAACATCGGCTCGTTCACCTCAGCCGCCTCCCTACCTATATGTTTAGGCGACAGCATGATGCAGGTGCTCACAGGCATCGACGGCGTCAGCCACGCCCAGCGTTTCACTAATGCCGAGGGCATCCTCAAGACAGACGACGACTTCCTCGGCGTGGCCTTCAAGGGCATCGCACAGGAATACGACACAACCTATCTCAGCCAGTGCCTCGTCGAGGGATCGCTGCCTGCCTTCTGCGACTCCACGACGAAGTATCCCCTGCTCATCTCGCGCACCATGTCGCAGAAGCTGCATCTTGGCGTTGGCGACCGCGTTTTTGCCTATTTCATTGGCGACGACGACTTGCGCACACGTCGCTTCACCGTCACGGGCATCTATGCCACCAACATGAAACGCTTCGACGACCTCGTCTGCCTGACCGACCTCTATGCCACCCAGCGCCTCAACGGCTGGAGCGGCGATGAGTGCACGGGTGCCGAGCTGCTCGTCGACGACTTCTCGCGACTGGAGCAGACGAGCCTCAACGTCGTGTGGGAAGTAGGGCGCACGCTCGATGCCGAGGGCAACACCTTCGCCTCGCAGAACATCCTCGAGGCCTACCCCCAGATCTTCTCATGGCTCGACCTGCTCGACGTCAACGTGTGGATCATCCTGGCCCTCATGGTCGCCGTGGCTGGCTTCACGATGATCAGCGGCCTGCTCATCATCATCCTCGAGCGCACCCAGATGATCGGCATCCTCAAGGCCCTCGGCGCCCGCAACAAGACCATACGCCACACGTTCCTCTGGTTTGCCACGTTCATCATCGGCCGGGGCCTCATCATCGGCAACCTGCTCGGCCTGGGCATCGTCCTGCTCCAAAAGTACACAGGCATCATCAAGCTCGATCCGCAGACCTACTACGTCAGCGAAGCCCCCATGGAGGTCAACATCCCCATCTTCCTGCTGCTCAATCTGGCCACCCTGCTCATCTGCGTCTTCGTGCTCATTGCTCCCAGCTATCTCGTCTCGCGCATCCATCCGGCCCGCTCAATGCGCTATGAGTAGTTAAAAATGGTCTATTTCCCCCTTATTTCTGCTTTTTGTCGAAAATATTGCACGAAAAGTTTGGCTTTGTGCAAAAAACAATGTACCTTTGCACAAAATTTTTAATATTGTGCAATGAATCAAGGCTCAAGCTTCAACCAATATATCAAATCGACCATCGTCAACAACTGGGATTCCAATGCACTGACCGACTTTCAAGGTCAGACCTACCAGTATCACGACGTGGCAACACTCATCGTCAAGCTTCACATCCTATTCGAAAACTGCGGCGTCAAAAAGGGCGACAAGATCGCCATCTGCGGGCGCAACTCGGCCAACTGGGCCGTCACGTTCGTCGCCACGCTCACATACGGCGCCGTGGCCGTGCCCATCCTGCATGAGTTCAATGCCGAGCAGATGCACAACATCGTCAACCACTCAGAGTCGCGCCTGCTCTTCGTCGGCGACTTTGTGGCCAAGGAGATCAATGCTGACATGATGCCCGGACTTGAAGCCATCATCAACCTGCCCGACTTCTCGATCATGCTCTCGCGATCCGAGACGTTCACATACGCCCGCGAGCATCTCAACCAGATGTTCGGCAATCGCTATCCAAAGGATTTTACGCGCGAGGACGTCCATTATCACGAAGACCAGCCGGAGGAGCTGGCACTCATCAACTACACCAGCGGCACGACGGGATTCTCCAAAGGCGTCATGCTGCCGTATCGCGCACTGTGGGGCAACCTCGACTTCGCCCTCCGTCGACTGGGCACACACGTCAAGGCTGGCCAGTCGATGCTGAGCTTCCTGCCCATGGCCCACATGTATGGCCTCGCCTTCGAGTTCATCTTCGCCTTCTGCAACGGATGCCACATCTTCTTCCTCAACCGTCTTCCGTCGCCCACGCTCATAGCCAAGGCTTTCACTGAGGTCAAGCCCGCTCTCGTCATTGCCGTGCCGATGATCATCGAGAAGATCATCCGCAAGAAGGTCTTCCCCGTCCTGCAGACCAATCGCATGCGTCTGTTGCTGGCCATGCCTGTCGTCTCGAAACGCGTGAAGGAGAAGATTTGCGAGCAGGTCTTTGCTGCCTTTGGCGGCAATGCCTATGAAGTCATAGTCGGCGGAGCAGCCCTCTCAAAGGAGGTCGAGCAGTTCCTGCTCAGCATCGGGTTCCCACTGACCGTAGGCTATGGCGCCACGGAGTGTGCGCCGCTCATCAGCTACAGCGACTGGCAGGACTTCGCCTCTGGCTCCTGCGGTCGCGCTATCGACAATATGGAGGTGCGTATCGATTCGGCTGATCCTCAGACGATTCCTGGCGAGATACTGACCCGAGGCACCAACGTCATGCTGGGCTACTATAAGAACCATGAGGCGACGGCCGAGGCCCTCGACACAGAAGGATGGTATCACACGGGCGACCTCGGCACGATGGACCGCGAGGGCAACATCTACATCCGCGGACGCATCAAGAACATGCTCCTCGGATCGAGCGGGCAGAACATCTATCCCGAGGAGATCGAGGACCAGCTCAACTCCATGCCCCTCGTCGGCGAGAGCCTCGTCATCCAGGAGGGCGAGAAGCTCGTCGCCCTCGTCTATCCCGACCAGGATGAGGCCCTCGGGCTCGACCAGGACTCCGTCGTTGCCGTGATGGAGCAGAACCGCCAGAACCTCAACCAGCAGCTGCCGGCCTACAGCCGCATCACCCGTGTCGAACTGGTCAAGGAGGAATTCCAGAAGACTCCCAAGAAGAGCATTAAACGATATCTTTACCAAGCATAAACATAAAAGATGAAAGAAATACCAAGCTTCAACGAGCTTATCGAGAAAAGCATCATCAGCCATTGGGACAGGGATGCCCTGACTGACTATAAAGGCCAGACGCTGCAATACCACGACGTCGCACGCAAGATTGAGAAAGTCCACATCCTGTTTGAGAACTCCGGCATCCAGCGCGGCGACAAGATAGCCCTCTGCGGACGCAACTCCAGCCAGTGGGCCGTCGCCTTCCTGGCCACGCTGACCTATGGCGCCATCGCCGTGCCCATCCTGCACGAGTTCATGCCCGACCAGGTGCACAACATCGTCAACCACTCCGACGCCCGTCTGCTCTTCGCCGGCGACCACGTCTGTGGCAGCATCGACCCGCAGCAGATGCCGGGGCTGGAAGGCATCATCCGCTCCACCGACTTCTCGCTGCTTATCTCGCGAACCGACAAGCTGACCTATGCCCGCGAGCACCTCAACGAGCTCTACGGCAAGAAGTTCCCCAAGTATTTCCGCAAGGAGCACGTCAGCTACTATCGCGAGCAGAGCCCTGACGAGATGGCCCTGATCAACTACACCAGCGGCACGACGGGATTCTCAAAGGGCGTCATGATTCCCTATCGCGCCCTGTGGTCGAACTTCGACTTCGCCTGCTCCGTCATGGGCAACGAGGTGAAGGAGGGCGACAACATCATCTCCATCCTCCCCATGGCCCACATGTACGGCATGGCCTTCGAGTTCATCTATGAGTTCCTCCGCGGATGCCATGTCTACTATCTCAACCGCATCCCCTCGCCAGCCATCATCGCCCAGGCCTTCGCTGAGGTGAAGCCTCGCATCATCATCGCCGTCCCCCTGGTCATCGAGAAGATCATCCGCAAGAAGGTGTTCCCCAAGATCCAGAACAACCGCATGCGACTGCTGCTCCAGATGCCCGTCATCTCCCAGCGCATCCGCGAGATGATCTGCAAGGAGGTGGTCAAGGCCTTCGGCGGCAACTTCTTCGAGATCATCATCGGCGGCGCCGCCTTCAACCAGGAGGTCGAGCAGTTCCTCCATCGCATCTCGTTCCCCTACACCGTAGGCTACGGCGCCACGGAGTGCGCACCCATCATCTGCTATGCCGACTGGCGCGAATTCGTGCCTGGCTCATGCGGACGGGCAGCCAAGAACATGGAGGTGCGCATCGACTCGCCCGACCCGCAGAACGTCCCCGGAGAGATCCTCGCACGCGGACTCAACGTCATGCTGGGCTATTATAAGAATGAGGAGGCCACGCGGGAGACCATCGACGCCCAGGGATGGTATCACACGGGCGACCTCGGAACCATGGACCGCGAGGGCAACGTCTTCATCAACGGACGCTCGAAGAACATGCTCCTCGGCCCCAACGGACAGAACATCTACCCCGAGGAAATCGAGGACAAGCTCAACTCGATGACCATGGTGCTCGAGTCGATCGTCGTCCAGCGCGACACCAAGCTCGTCGCGCTCGTTCACCCCGACTTCGACGAAGCCAAGAGCATGAACTTCAGCCGCGAGGACCTGCAGGACGTCATGAACCAGAACCTCACGGGGCTCAACCAGCAGCTGCCGGCCTACGAGAAAATCTCGGAGATCGTCATCCACGACGAGGAATTCCAGAAGACTCCCAAGAAGAGCATCAAGCGCTATCTCTACAAATAATCAAAGCGGCACTTCGCTCTCCTCAAAGCGGCGCTTTGACGACCTTAAAGCGGCACTTCTCCATCGGCGAAGCGCCGCTTTTTCTGTATTCGTTTGGCTATCTCGGAAATATTTTGTAACTTTGCACCCTCAATTTAATAATAAGGTAAAGAAAGCAAGATGATTACAATCACGAATCTCGCGATTCAATTTGGCAAGAAAGTCCTCTACAAGGACGTGAACCTGAAGTTTACTAACAGCAACATCTACGGCGTCATCGGAGCCAACGGAGCAGGCAAGTCGACCCTGTTGCGCGCCATCAGCGGCGAGCTCGAGCCCAACAAAGGCAGCATCGAGATGGCTCCCGGCGAGCGCCTGTCGGTACTGGAGCAGGACCACTTCAAGTACGACGAATACAGCGTCATGGACACCGTCCTCTTGGGCCACACTCCATTGTGGCAGAATATGAAGGAGCGGGAGGCCCTCTATGCCAAGGCTGAGATGACTGAAGACGACGGCGTGAAGGCCGCCGAGCTCGAGATGGCTTTCGCTGAGATGAACGGCTGGGAGGCTGAGAGCGAAGCCGCCCAGCTGCTGCAGAACCTCGGCGTCAAGGAAGAACAGCACTACAAGCAGATGAGCGACATCTCGAACAACGAGAAGGTGCGCGTCATGCTCGCCAAGGCTCTCTTCGGCCATCCTGACAACCTGCTGCTTGACGAGCCTACCAACGACCTCGACCTCGACACCGTCCAGTGGCTCGAGGAATACCTGTCGAACCTAGAGCAATGCGTGCTCGTCGTCAGCCACGACCGCCACTTCCTCGACGCTGTCTCCACCCAGACCGTCGACATAGACTTCGGCAAGGTCACCCTCTTCTCGGGCAACTACTCTTTCTGGTACGAGTCGTCGCAGCTTGCCCTTCGTCAGGCCCAGAACCAGCGGCTGAAGGCCGAGGAAAAGCGCAAGCAACTCGAGGAATTCATCCGCCGTTTCTCTGCCAATGTGGCAAAATCGAAACAAACGACTTCTCGAAAGAAGATGCTCGAAAAGCTTAACGTTGAGCAGATTACACCGTCGACACGCAAGTATCCAGGCATCATCTTCCAGATGGACCGCGAGCCAGGCACACAGATTCTCGAGGTGAAGGACCTCCGCGCTGTCGACGCTGACGGCACCGTCCTCTTCGACAACGTCAGCTTCACCATCGAGAAGGGCCAGAAGACCGTCTTCCTCTCGCACAACCCCAAGGCCATGACCGCCCTCTTCGAGATCATCAACGGCAATCGCCAGGCCGACCACGGAGAATACAAGTGGGGCGTCACCATCACGACGGCCTACCTGCCCCTCGACAACACCGCCTTCTTCCAGTCGGAGCTCAACCTCGTCGACTGGCTCTCGCAGTACGGCAAGGGCAACGAGGTGCTCATGAAGTCATACCTCGGACGCATGCTCTTCCGCGAGGAGGACGTCCTGAAGAAGGTCAACGTTCTTTCCGGAGGCGAGAAAATGCGATGCATGATTGCGCGTATGCAGTTGAAGAACGCCAACTGCCTCATCCTCGACACGCCGACCAACCACCTTGACCTGGAGTCGATTCAGGCCTTCAACAACAACCTCGTGCAGTTCAAGGGCAACATTCTCTTCTCCTCGCACGACCACGAGTTCATCCAGACCGTCGCCGACCGCATTATCGAGCTGACGCCACGCGGCACCATCGACAAGCTTATGCAATATGACGACTACATCTACGATGAGGCCATCAAGGAAAAGCGTATCGAACTCTATGCATAAGCTATTGTGTCATAGGTTGGAGTGAATAGAGGGGAGTGAAGGTGACTCCCACTCTTTGTCTTGGCAGAAGCAATATCGGCCGTCAGAGGAAATCGAGTCCCTGGCTTCGGAGGGCGGAGCGGGCGATGCGTTCGTAGAGGAGTCCGAGCTGGGCGAAGCGGCTGACGGCTTGCATGGCGGCCTTGCGGAGGGAGATGTTGGGGCTGCGGAGTGCGGCCGTGGCCTGGTCGACGAACTCGTTGATGCCGCGCTCGTTGGGCTCGCGGCGCTGCATGAAGAGGCGTGAGAGGATATGGTAGCCGCAGAGCTGGGTGAGGTCGTCTGGGGAGGCGATCCATCTGTAGGCCATGTCGGGGGCTGCGGGCATGTGCTGATAGAGGTTGAAGGCGGCCTGTTCGGCGATTTCGATGGTGGGTGTCTGCTCCATCCATAGGTCGGCGACGTCGGGCAGCATCTCGTCGGGGGGCATGAGCATGGTGGCGAGGATCTTGCATTCGCGCACGTTCTCTTTCCATAGTGCGATGGCGAGGGGATAGCTGGGGGCGATGGATTGGGCCATCTCGCGCAGGCGTGGGAGTGTGGCGCCCCAGTTGAGGTGGTAGTCGAGTCCTTTGTCGCGCATGGACTGTGCCGTCGCGCCGTCCATCATGAGGCGGAAGGACTGCTTGATCTGCAGGATTTGCTGGTCGGTGGTCATATGAGTGTGGCGTATTCGGAGCTGTAGCGTAGCATCTGGTGGTCGTAGGACTCGGAGTAGCTGACCTGGAGGTCGGCGAAGCGTCCCTGGGCGTCGTAGACGGGCATGAGGACGGGGTTGATGAATCCCTTGTAGGGGGCGAGGTTGAGCTGGCGGTAGCGCTGGAGTATCTCTTGGTGTAGATGGGGGTCGACGCTGACGGCATAGGTCTCGACGAGCTGGCGTGCTGCCTCGTAGTCGCCGCAGCTCTTGATGCGCTGCACCTCGGCCAGGAGCTGTGCGAAGAGCTGGCGGAGCTCCTGAAAATCGAGTATCTGGAGATAGTGGTATCCGTCGCGGACGATAATCGACGTATGGCGTGCGTGTTCGAGACACCAGCGAGCTATGAGAGCGCGGTTGCGCATGTGGGCCTCCTCGATCTGCCGTCCTGGCTCGATGCGCACGAGCTGTGTCATGAGGCCGTTCATCATGTAGGTGTAGTATTGCGACTTGTAGGCTTCCTGGTCGGGCAGTAGCTGCAGCTCGACGAGCTTTGGGTCGGCGATGTAGTAGAGGGCGAAGAGGTCGGCGCGTGCCTCCTCGATGGTGTCGCCGTAGGCCTTGAGGGCATCAGGGTCGACGCCTGGGAGTAGCTGTCCGCTGCCGTGTCCGAGACATTCGTGGAGGTCGGTGTGGAGGTCGTCGCATGCGTCGCCGTAGCGGTCGATGAGTGTGAGCATGGCTTGGTCGACGACAAATTCCTCCTTGAATCCGTTGCCGTGCGAGGCTTTGTTGTAGGCGTCGGTGATGTTGCTGATGGTGATGCTCTTTGAGCCGTGGGTGGCCCTGATCCAGTCGGCGTTGGGCAGGTTGATGCCGATGGCTGTCGATGGATACTCGTCGCCGCCGAGCATGGCTGCGCAGATGACGTTGGCGCTGACGCCCTTGACGAGGGGCTTGCGGAATCGCGGGTCGACGGGCGAATGGTCCTCGAACCACTGGGCGTGGCTGCTGATGGTGCGTGTGCGCTGGGTGGCCTCCTCGTCGATGTATTCGACGAGTCCTTCCCATGAGCCTTTCATTCCGAGGGGGTCGCCATAGACTTCGATGAAGCCGTTGATGAAGTCGACGCGTGTGTCGAGCGACCGGACCCATTCGATGCAGTAGTCGTTGAAGTGGCGCAGGTCGCCGTCGTCGTAATAATTGATAAGGTGGTTGATGAGCTGTTGCTGGCCTGGCGTCTCGGCGACGTCGGCTGCCTTGCGCAGCCAGTGGACGATGTGGCGTATGGCGTTGGCATAGCGTCCTTGGGCTGACCATACGTCTTCGCGGATGGTGCCGTCGGGCTGCTTGACGAGGGTGGAGTTGAGCCCGTAGGAGGGGGGCTGCGGGTCGTCGGCATGGCGTCGCTTCAGTTCGGCGTAGTAGGCTTCGGCCTCTGCCTGGCTGACGCCTTCGTAGAAATGGCAGGCGGAGGTCGCGACGAGGTCGTCGCCGTCGGCCTTGTTGACGCGCTTGGGCAGGACGTCGGGTGAAAAGATGACGGGCTGAAGGAGGCTGAACAGCTCGTCGACTGTCTGTCCGTCGTTGAGGGGCAGTCGTCGCGCATCGACGGTGCGCATCGACTGTAGCAGATAGTCGGGTGTGAATCCTGGGGTGAACTTCTCGGATGCGTAGTGGTGATAGATGCCACTGGAGAACCAGACCCTCTTGAGATAGAGGGTCAGCGAACGGAATGACGGTGTGGTGTGGTCGATGCGCAGGTCGGTGTAGATGGTCTCGAGCACCTTTCGGATGAGAAGGTTGTAGCGGCCGAACTGGTCGAAGGTGATGTCGCGCCCAAAGAGGGTGGCCTGCGTGAGGTAGTAGACGAGTTCTTTCTGTCGTGTGGTCAGCGATTCGATGCCGTTGAGGCGATATCGAAGCAGCTGTATGTCGGCAAAGCGCTCGTCGTTGTAGCGGAATTGGTCAGCGCCCATCAGTTCTTCGCTTTTTTGGGAGCCCGCGTGGCTGGCTTGGGTGCTGCGACGGCGTGCTGGGCCTTGTATTCGCGGGGCGTGATGCCCATGATGCGATAGAAGGAGGCATAGAACGACTGGCGGTTGGCAAATCCCACCATGTCGCTGACCTCCTCGATGCGCAGGTCCTGATAGCGCTTGTCGACGAGGATGGACATGGCTTCCTCAATCCGATATTTGTTTACAAAAGAAGTGTAGTTCATGTGGAACTTCACGTTGACCACTGCCGAGACGTAGCGTGTGTTGGTGCCGAGGTCGGCGGCCAGCTTCTTGGCAGAGTAGTCCTTGTCCTTGTACTTCTTTTGCATAACTATTACGTTGAGAATCTTATCCTTCAGCTCATCCATCAACGCGGGGCTCACCAGTGTGCGGTAGGTGGCCTCCCTTTCTTTCCTCTCTGTAATGTTGTACTTGGTCATATTATTCCTCCTTTATAGTGATCACTGCGGATAATTTTTGCAAATATAGTGTTTTTTTTTGATATTACATCAAACTTTTTGGATTATTTATAAAAAAATATATAAAAAAGTGTGTTTTAGGGGAAAATTTGTGTATCTTTGCATCTTCAAATAGCTATTTTAATAACAAAAATGCTGATAGATTATAAAAATGCGAATATAGACCAGACTGACGGGAAACGGGTGCTTGCGGGCGTCGATTTCACGGTCGGCGAGGGTGCCTTCGTCTACATCATCGGGCGGGTGGGTTCAGGCAAGAGCTCGCTGCTGAAAACGATTTACAACGAGCTGGACATCGACGAGGCTGACAAGGCTGAGGTGCTCGGCTGCGACATGACGGCCATCAGGCGCAAGGACGTCCCTGCGCTGAGGCGCCAGATCGGCATCGTCTTCCAGGACTTCCAGCTGCTGGCCGACCGCTCGGTGTTCAGGAACCTGTCGTTCGTGCTGAAGGCGACGGGATGGAAGGAGAAGCAGGAGCGGCGGCAGCGCATCGAGGAGGTGCTGGAGGCCGTCGGGATGAGCGACAAGAGCCGCCAGATGCCCCACGAGCTGTCGGGGGGCGAGCAGCAGCGCATCGCCATCGCCCGTGCCATCCTGAACCATCCGCGGCTGATCGTGGCCGATGAGCCGACGGGCAACCTTGACCCTGAGACGGCGCGTGGCATCATGCAGCTCTTCAAGGGCATCTCGGAGCAAGGCACCGCCGTGGTGATGTCGACCCACAACATGCCGCTGCTCGACCAGTTCCCGGGCATCGTCTATCGCTGTGAGGGCGGCCGCTTCTATGAGGTGGGCGATGCCGAGGGGGCGCTGAGTGCTGCTGAGGCAGATAATGATTAAAACAACAAAAACAAAATAGGACAACGATATGAAAGTGATGAAATTCGGCGGCACCTCCGTAGGGTCGCCACAACGTATGAAAGAAGTGGCGCGGCTGGTGACGGCTAAGGGCGAGCCCGTCTTCGTGGTGCTCTCAGCCATGTCGGGAACGACCAACTCGCTGGTCGAGATCTCCGACTACCTCTACAAGAAGAACCCTGACGGCGCCAACGAGGTGATCAACAACCTGGAGGACAAGTATATGCGCCACCTGCCCGAACTGCTCAGCGACGAGCAGCGGCTGGGCGCGACGCGCGACTTCCTGCATGAGGAGTTCCAGTATCTGCGCTCCTTCACCAAGGAGCTGTTCACGTCGTTTGAGGAGAAGAGCATCGTCGCCCAGGGCGAGATGATGTCGACCCACATGGTGGCGGCCTACCTCGAGGAGCAGGGCGTCAGCACGGTGCTGCTCAATGCGCTCGACTTCATGCGCACAGACAAGAACGCCGAGCCCGACCCCGTCTATATCAAAGAGAAGCTGACGGCCCTGATGGAGCAGAACCCTGGGGCTCAGGTCTATATCACCCAGGGATTCATCTGCCGCAATGCCTATGGCGAGATCGACAACCTCCAGCGCGGCGGCAGCGACTATACGGCGTCGCTCGTCGGAGCGGCCCTCAACGCGGAGGAGATTCAGATCTGGACTGACATCGACGGCATGCACAACAACGACCCCCGCATCGTCGACAAGACGGAGCCCGTCCATCAGCTGCACTTCGAGGAGGCTGCCGAGCTGGCTTACTTCGGAGCCAAGATCCTGCACCCCACCTGCGTGCAGCCCGCCAAGTATGCCGGCATACCCGTCAGACTGCTCAACACGATGGACCCTGAAGCTGAAGGGACGACCATCAGCAACGCCACGGAGTATGGCAAGATCAAGGCCGTGGCCGCCAAGGACAACATCATCGCCATCAAGATCAAGTCGAGCCGCATGCTGCTGGCCACGGGATTCCTGCGCAAGGTGTTCGAGATCTTCGAGAGCTATCAGACGCCCATCGACATGGTGTGCACATCGGAGGTCGGCGTCTCGATGTCGATTGACAACTCGGCCCATCTGGGCGAGATCGTCGACGAGCTGAAGAAGTATGGCACGGTGACGGTCGACACCAGCCTGTGCGTCATCTGCGTCGTGGGCGACCTCGACTGGTCGAACGTGGGATTCGAGACCCGCGTGATGGACGCCATGAAGGACATCCCTGTCAGGATGATCAGCTACGGCGGGTCGAACTACAATATCTCGTTCCTCGTGCGCGAGGAGGACAAGCGGCGCGCTCTGCAGAGCCTGAGCGATCATCTCTTCAAATAAAAGAACCGGATGAAAGGCCAATTCCCCATCGACCGACTCCAGCAGGTCCGCACGCCATTCTACTACTATGACGCCGACCTGCTGCGCCAGACGCTCGCTGCTATTCAGAAAGAAGCAGGCAGGCACGAGGGCTTCATGGTGCACTATGCCGTGAAAGCCAACGCCAACCCGAAGGTGCTGCGCATCATACGTCAGGCCGGTCTGGGGGCCGACTGCGTCAGTGGCGGCGAGATTGAGGCAGCCGTCAAGGCCGGATTCCCTGCCGACAAGATTGTCTATGCAGGCGTCGGCAAGAGCGACTGGGAGATCCTCTGTGGACTCCGCCATGACATCCTGTGCTTCAACGTCGAGAGTCTGGCTGAGCTCGAAGTCATCAATCAGCTGGCTCAGCAGGAGGGCAAGACGGCCCGCATCGCCCTGCGCATCAATCCTGACGTCGGCGCTCACACCCACGCCAACATCACGACGGGGCTGGCCGAGAACAAGTTCGGCATTGCCATGCGTGACATGGAAACGGTCATCATGAGAGCCCAGGAGATGACGGCCGTCAGATTCGTCGGACTCCATTTCCACATCGGAAGCCAGATCCTCGACATGGGCGATTTCCAGGCGCTCTGCAATCGGATCAACGACCTGCAGACGCAGCTGGAGCGCCATCACATCGCCGTCGAGAGCATCAACGTCGGCGGGGGACTGGGCATCGACTATCAGCACCCCAACCGCGTGCCTATGGCCGACTTCAAGGCCTACTTCGACACCTTCGCCCGCCAACTGAGACTGAGGCCTCGGCAGACCCTGCACTTCGAACTGGGGCGTGCCGTGGTGGCGCCCTGCGGGACGCTCTTCGCGCGTACATTATATATTAAGGAAGGAGCGGCCAAGAAGTTCTGCATCGTCGATGCGGGCATGACTGACCTGATCAGACCTGCCCTTTATCAGGCCTACCACAAGATAGAGAACCTGACCAGCGACGAGCCCCTGGAGACCTACGACGTCGTAGGGCCTATCTGCGAGTCGAGCGACGTCTTTGCCAAACAGATCGACCTGAACCGTTGCCATCGTGGCGATCTCATTGCCATCCGCTCTGCAGGCGCCTATGGCGAGATCATGGCCTCGGGCTACAACTGCCGCCAGCTGCCAAAGGGATACACAAGCGACGAACTGATATGACGACGAGCGTGCTTCACATCTACCCAAAGAACGACAGCTTGATAGCCAACTACGTCAACATGCTGGCCGGGGCAATGGGGCAGAGCGTCTCGTCGATGTCCGCTGACAACCTGCAGGAGGCGAAGCACTATCTCAAGGAGCATCAGCCCGACATCGTTCATCAGCATGGGCTGGTGGAATGGGCTGCCCAGCTGAAAATGGGCCATTCGCGCCGCATACTGACACCTCACGGCCAGACGGTCGACGGGCGGAATGCCTACGTCGTCGTGGCGCGGAGCGACATCGAGGCCGGAATGCTTGGCGACAACCCGAGGGTAGAGACCTTGCGAAACCCTCTGATCACCAAGACGATCCGCCCGGAAGAAGCAGCAGAAAGGATGAGCCGCATCTATCAGAAAGTGATGGACTCCGACGTGTTGCCCTTCCTCAGCGACGACTCACGCCATGCGCTGAGCCTGCTACTGAAAGTGGCGCTCTGCGGCGACCCGCGATGGGTCGGCGATGAGAAGCTGCCTGCTGACGTCCAATGGCGGCAGCTCTATATCTACACCTCACACGAAGGGGTCAGTGCGCTGCTCGATCGTGGGCTGAACCTCATGGGCCTGCAGGTCCCGCCCCACACGACACCTGTCAGCTATCTTCCTGAAGGCTATCAGCGGCCCGTGGCACGGACGAAGGCCGGCATCGCGGATCTCGTGAAAGAGATGAAGCGGCAGATGCAGGGCGGAAGGCTGGAACTGATGTTGCTATGCGACCTGCACCAGGCACTCCGACGACCCTCGCTCAACGAGGAGAGGCTGCTCAGAGAGCTTGAGGACGAAAAGCTGACAGGGCTGTTTGCCAGCGCCTTACAGCTACTAAAAGAACAAATGTTGCTCGACGAAGGCTTCATGCCGTGCCCACCAGTGGACAACCGGACGACGGCACAGCTTCGGACGAGTCTGACCAATCACATGAAAATATGAATACTGACGAGAAATACCTTCATCTGCTATCCAACATCTTCCCAACCGTGGCCGATGCTTCACGCGAGATAATCAATCTCGAAGCCATACTCAACCTGCCCAAGGGAACAGAGCACTTCCTGGCCGACATTCACGGCGAATACGAGGCCTTCCGCCATGTGCTGAAGAATGCTTCAGGCAACATCAAGCGCAAGGTCAGCGAGATATTCGGCAACACCATCAGGGAGTCGGAGAAGAAGGAACTCTGCACGCTGATTTACTATCCTGAGCAAAAGCTGGAACTGATCAAGACCAATGAGGATGATCTCGACGACTGGTATCGCATCACGATCCACCAGCTGGTGAGAGTCTGTCGTGACGTCTCCTCAAAATACACGCGCTCAAAGGTGCGCAAGTCGTTGCCTGCAGAATTCTCATATATCATCGAGGAATTGCTCCACGAGAGCACCGACGATCAGAACAAGGCGGCCTACGTGGCTGTCATCGTCGACACCATCATCTCGACAGGACGGGCCGACGACTTCATAGTGGCCATTTCGAATGTCATACAGCAGCTTGTCATTGACCAGCTGCATATCCTGGGCGACATCTATGATCGCGGGCCTGGCGCACACATCATCATGGACACCCTGGAGAAATACCACTCCTGGGACATACAGTGGGGCAATCACGACATCTTGTGGATGGGAGCCTGCGCGGGCAACGATGCCTGTATCTGCAACGTCCTCCGCCTGTCGCTGCGCTATGCCAACCTGACGACACTCGAGGAGGGCTACGGCATCAATCTCGTGCCGCTGGCCACGTTTGCGCTTGAGGTCTATGGCGATGATCCCTGTGAGGAATTCATGCCCAAACTGCTCAAGGAAGACAGCCGGATGGACGAGAAGACGCTCCAGCTGACGGCAAAGATGCACAAGGCCATCTCCGTGATCCAGTTTAAGGAGGAGGCCCGCATCTTCCATCGGCGCCCCGAATGGCAGATGGAGGACCGCTGCCTGCTGGAGCACGTAGACTACGCGAAGCATACGTGCAATCTCGACGGCCACGACTATGCGATGAAGTCATGCTGCTTCCCGACCATCGACCCCAATGACCCTTCAGCCCTGACGCCTGAGGAGGACGATCTGATGAAGAAACTTCACCACTCGTTCCGCGTCTCCGAGAAGCTGCGCAAGCATATCCGCTCCATCCTCAGCCATGGGTGCATGTACAATGTCTGCAATCAGAACTTGCTCTTCCATGCCTCTGTGCCGCTCAACGATGACGGCACACTGAAAGAGGTTGAAATCCTCGGGAAGACCTATGCCGGACGTGAGCTGATGGAATTCACAGGCCAGCTCATTCGTGCCGCCTTTGAGAACGACACCCCCGCTGAGACCAAGGCTTTCGCCAAGGACTACTTCCTCTACCTCTGGTGTGGCAAGGATTCCCCATTGTTCGACAAGTCGAAGATGGCCACCTTCGAGCGCTATTTCCTTGAGGACAAGACCACCTACCATGAGGAGAAGGGAAACTATTTCAAATTGCGCGACTCGCAGGAGGTGTGCGACCGCATCCTGGATGCCTTCGGCGTGAAGGGCGAGACGCGTCACATCATCAATGGCCACGTGCCTGTGCATGCCGGCTCGGGCGAGAACCCTATAAAGGCTGGCGGCCGTCTGATGGTCATCGACGGCGGATTCTCCGAAGCCTATCACAAGGAGACGGGCATTGCCGGCTATACGCTGGTCTATCACAGTCGTGGCTTCCAGCTTGTCCAGCATGAGCCCTTCACCAGCGAGCGCGACGCCGTCATCAGGGGCACTGACATCAAGTCGACAACTCAGATCGTCGAGATGTCAACCCACCGCATGCTCGTCGCTGATACTGACAAGGGGGCCGAGCTGCGCTCTCAGATAGCCGACCTGAAGGACTTGCTCTATGCCTATCGGCACGGCATCATCAAGGAAAAACGAACCTAAGTTCTCTAACAAATAACCAATTTTTAGCCTATGATTACACTAACAATGCTTCTGCAGCTCCTCATCGTCTTAGGAGCTCTCTGGGTGGGCTCGCGCTACGGTTCACTGGCACTCGGCGCCATCTCTGGCATCGGACTGGCGATCCTCGTTTTTGGATTCGGACTCAAGCCTGGCACACCTCCGACTGACGTGATTTATATCATCATCGCTGCCGTCACGTGTGCTGGCATCATGCAGGCCTCAGGCGGCATGGACTGGCTCATCCAGATTGCCGAACGACTGCTGCGCAAGCATCCCGACCGCATCACCTTCCTGGCGCCCCTCTGCACCTTCTTCCTCACCGTGCTCGTTGGGACGGGCCACGTCGTCTACACGCTGATGCCTATTATATGCGACATCGCGCTGAAGAAGGGCATCCGTCCGGAGCGCCCATGTGGAGTGGCTTCCATCGCATCGCAGGTGGGCATCACCTGTTCGCCCATTGCGGCTGCCGTCGTTGCCTTCGTCTCAATATCCAACGCGAACGGGTTCGACATCACCATTCCTCGCGTACTGATGGTCTCCATCCCGGCTTGCATCTGTGGCTTGATGGCCGCAGCCGCTGCCAGCTATCATCGCGGCCTCGACCTCGACAAGGACCCGCAGTTCCAGGCCAAGCTGAAGGATCCCGAACAGCGTGCCTACATCTATGGCAAGAGCGCCACAACACTCGACCTCAAGATTCCGCGTGAAGCCAAGAACGCCGTCTACGTCTTCCTCGCAGCCCTCTGTGTCATCGTGATGTTTGCCATCTTCCCCAACCTGCTGCCCTCATGGGACGGCCAATCTCTGAAGATGAACCTTGTCATTCAGATTGTCATGATCTCAGCTGCTGCCCTCATGATTATCTTCTGCAAGGCACAGCCGAAGAAAGCCGTCGCAGGGCCTGTGTGGCAGTCGGGCATGGTGGCCGTCGTGGCTATCTATGGCATTGCCTGGCTGGCTGACACCTACTTCTCAAACTATCTCGACGAGATGAAGCTGATGCTCTCCGACATCGTCGCGGCTTATCCGTGGTCGATAGCCTTCGTCTTCTTCCTCGTCTCTGTGCTCATCAACTCGCAGGGGGCTGTCGTCGTTGCGATGCTGCCGCTGGCCTATTCCCTCGGCATCGAAGGGCCCGTGCTGCTGGGTGTGCTGCCCAGCGTCTATGGCTACTTCTTCATTCCCAACTATCCCTCAGATATCGCAACCGTCAACTTCGACCGTTCGGGCACCACCGTCATTGGCAAGTATCTGCTGAACCATTCGTTCATGATGCCTGGCCTGATCTGTGTCTTCGTCTCGACAATCGTGGCCTACGTGCTCTCGATGATTCTCTATTGACGCTTCTTGGGAGATATAGAAAAAAGAAAGCTGCTAAGTTTGAAACTTAGCAGCTTTTCTTTTGTTGGGGTACCCGGACTCGAACCAGGAAAGGCAGGACCAGAATCTGCAGTGTTACCATTACACCATACCCCAAACTTGGACTGCAATCGGAATCATTTCCGTTTTGCGGTTGCAAAGGTACGCATTTTTCTTGAACCACCAAAACTTTTCGCGACTTTTTTTTAAAAATTCTCAAAAAAAGTGCAATTAAGGGCTAAATTCGGACAAAAAGCACTATCTTTGCAGCATATAAACCGAACAACATAGTCATCTAAAATCATTGAATGGAACAAACAGCCATACTCGTAGAGAACATCATCAAGGGAATCCATGAGAAAAAGGGGAGTCAAGTCGTCGTTGTCGACCTAAGCGGCATCGACGGCACCATTTGCTCCTCGTTCGTCGTCTGTCAGGGCAACTCGCCCACTCAGGTCGAAGCCATTGCCGAATCTGTGGGTGATGTGCTCCGTGAGCAGCTCAAAGAGAAGCCTACACACGTGGTAGGTCTCGAGAATGCCCAGTGGGTGGCTATGGACTACGGCGATGTGCTGGTTCATATTTTCCTGCCTGACGTGCGTGCCTACTACGATCTGGAACATCTGTGGGAGGATGCCCAGCTGACTCAGATTCCCGATTTAGACTAAATACAGAAAGAATTAAGCCATCTTTATGGAACAACAGAACAACAATCAACAACCGAAGATGCCCCGGTTCAATATGAACTGGATCTATTTGCTCGTTATCCTTGCACTGACGTTCCTTTACTTCAGCAATGGAGCAACGGGGATTCAGCAGCCGCAGACGGCTCAAAAGGAGGTGTCCTATTCTGAGTTTCAGGAGTTGCTGGCTAAGGGTAATGCCTCCAACATCGTGGTCAACAAGACGAAGAATACGCTCAAGATGTATGTCAAGCCCGACAGCATCCGCTCCGTGTTTCACAAAGGAACTGACCAAGTTGGCACCTCGCCCTATCTCAGCGTTGAGTTCGGCAGTGTCGAAAAGGTTGAGAAAATCGTTGAGACGGCACGTGCCGACAGCGTCTTCACGGGTGAGCTGACCTATGAGCGCGAGAAGGAGGGCGGCGTGTTGGGCTATCTGTTCAATCTGCTTCTGCCCATCTTCCTGCTTGTCATTGTCTGGATGCTTTTCATGCGCCTGATGAGTGGCGGCATGGGTGGCGGCATGGGCGGCATCTTCAATGTCGGCAAGTCGAAGGCCAAGATGTATGAGAAGGGTGGCGAACTGGGCATCACGTTCAAGGACGTGGCTGGTCAGGAGGGCGCCAAACAGGAGGTGCAGGAGATCGTCGAATTCCTGAAGAACCCTCAGAAGTATACCAACCTGGGCGGCAAGATTCCCAAGGGCGCATTGCTCGTAGGCCCTCCGGGCACGGGTAAGACCTTGTTGGCCAAAGCCGTAGCAGGTGAAGCCGGTGTGCCCTTCTTCTCGATGTCGGGTTCCGACTTTGTCGAGATGTTCGTCGGCGTCGGAGCTTCACGCGTGCGCGATCTGTTTCAGCAGGCTAAGGCGAAGTCACCATGTATTATCTTTATTGACGAGATTGACGCCGTCGGACGGGCCCGCTCGAAGAATCCTGCCATGGGCGGCAACGATGAGCGCGAGAACACCCTCAACGCCCTGCTCACTGAGATGGACGGCTTCGGCACCAATAGCGGCGTCATCATTCTTGCGGCCACCAACCGTGCCGACATGCTCGACTCGGCTCTCCTGCGAGCCGGACGCTTCGATCGCCAGATTCATGTCGACTTGCCTGATCTGAGCGAGCGACGCGAGATATTCCTCGTCCACCTGCGTCCCATCAAGACGGACGACTCCGTCGACGTCGACTTCCTGGCACGCCAGACGCCAGGCTTCTCTGGTGCCGACATTGCCAACGTCTGCAACGAGGCTGCTCTCATCGCTGCCCGCCATGATAGCCCCACAGTGGGCCGTCAGGACTTCCTTGACGCCGTCGACCGCATCATTGGCGGACTGGAGAAGAAGACCAAAGTGATGACTGATCAGGAGAAGCGCTCCATTGCCATTCACGAGGCTGGTCATGCCACCATCTCATGGTTCACGGAGTTTGCCAACCCCTTGGTCAAGGTCTCTATCGTACCACGCGGTCAGGCCCTTGGCGCTGCCTGGTATCTGCCTGAGGAGCGAGTCCTCCAGACCAAGGAGGCCATGCTCGACGAGATGTGCTCGCTGCTTGGCGGACGCGCTGCTGAGGAACTCTTCATCGGCCACATCTCCACAGGCGCTATGAACGACTTGGAGCGCACGACAAAGCAAGCCTACGGCATGATTGCCTTTGCTGGTATGAGCGATAGGCTGCCCAACGTGTGCTATTATAATAATAGTGAGTATCAGTTCCAGCGGCCTTACTCTGAGGCAACAGCCAAGCTTATGGACGACGAGGTGCTGAGGATGATCAATGAGCAATATGATCGCGCTAAGCGCATCCTCACTGAGCATGCCGATGGTCACGCCCAGCTGGCCCAGCTGCTCATCGAGCGTGAGGTCATCTTCGCTGACGACGTCGAGAAGATTTTCGGCAAACGTCCATGGCAGAGCCGCACCGAGGAACTGCTTGAGGCTCAGATGCGTGCCGATGCTGAGCGCATGGCCGAGGAGCGCGCCAAGGCGTTGGAAGCCCAGCAGCAGAATGACGAACAAACATCAGAAAAGGAGGAGAAGAACGATGAATAACTTTGTAGTACGCACCATCACAGGCGTCATCTTCGTCGCCGCTATCGTCACGAGTTTCCTCAATCCCACGGCGATGGTCTTCCTCTTTGCCGTCGTCACAGGTATGACTACGTGGGAGTTCTGCGGATTGGTCAACGAACGCCCCTATACCCACGTCAATCAATTCATCTCGACCGTTGCAGCCGTCTATCTCTTCCTATCGATGGCCGGCTTCAATAGCGGCTTGACGCCACCCACGGTCTTCATCCCTTACCTCGTCACGATCATCTATCTCCTCGTGGCCGAGCTGTATCTCAAGGAGAAGGACCCTATCAACAACTGGGCCTATACCATGCTTCCCCAGCTCTACATCGCCCTGCCACTCTCCATGCTGACCGTCCTTGCTTTTCCTGAGAACGGCAGCTATAGCCCCGTCATGCCCCTTTCCGTCTTCGTCTTCTTATGGCTCAACGACTCGGGGGCCTATTGCTTCGGCTCACTCCTTGGACGCCATAAGCTCTTCCCGCGCATCTCGCCAGGCAAGACATGGGAGGGCAGCATCGGCGGCGGACTGCTCGTCGTGGTCGTGGCCGTCGTCATCAGCTATCTGCTGAAGAAGTACGACCTTGGGGCATCGGGCCTCGATGCACTTCAGTGGGCAGGTCTTGGCCTGACGGTGGTGGTCTTCGGCACGTGGGGCGACCTTGTCGAGTCGCTCTTCAAGCGCACCCTCGGCATTAAAGATTCTGGCAATATCCTGCCTGGTCATGGTGGTATGCTCGACCGCTTCGACTCCTCGCTCCTGGCCATCCCTGCAGCCGTCGTCTATCTTTACACGCTCACATTGTTCTGATTATAACGCACTTGTCACTTTGCCAATTTGCCGCATGAGGGAAAACCTATTTCATGTAGTAAAAGGCAAAGTGACATTTTCATATTCTTAGCTTTCAGTCTTTCTGACCTTGACGGGTGCGGAGCAGTCTTGTCATGATGGCGGCAGCGCATTGAGGGGCATTCTCGTTGCCCAGACGGTGCCAGACGTCATCGTAGCCTTCGAGCATCTGCTGGCGACGTGGGCCGTTGAGGATGCTGTCCAGCTGGCAGCGGATGTTATCGACAGAGAATGAGTCAGCGACGAGCTCGCTGACCACCTCGCGATCGGCAATCAGGTTGACCAGAGAGATGAACCTGACCTTCAATATGCGCCGTCGCAGCCATCCGATGAGGCGGGGCAGGGGAGTCTCGTAGCAGACCACCTGCGGCACGCGGAAGAGTGCCGTCTCGAGTGTGGCCGTGCCGCTGGTGACGAGGGCTGCGTGGGCTTTGCTGAGCAGCTTGTAGGTGCCTCCGGCTGGCAGCAGCAGGGCATTGTGGCCTATGGTGAATTGGTGGTAATATTCTGGCTCGATGGCAGGCGCGCAGGCGATGACGGCCTGATAGCCTCCGTTGGCTACGAGATCGTCAGTAGCCTCGAGCATAGCGGGCAGGTTGTCCTTGATCTCTTGGCGCCGACTGCCGCAGAGCAGTGCGATGATAGGCTTGTCGGGTTCGATGCCGTTGTCGTCTGTAAAGGAATCATTACTGGCCTTCGCGGCTCTGAGATAATCGCTGACCTCGTCAGCCGTGGGATTGCCTACGTAGTGGATAGGGTAGTGATGCTTGCCTTCAAAGAAGTCGACCTCGAAGGGCAGGATGGAGAACAGCTCGTCGACGTCGCGACGGATGTTGCGGATGCGATATTCCTTCCATGCCCATATCTTGGGCGAGATATAGTAGTAGACGGGACAGACGGCTTTCTCGTGTACAAACTTGGCAATGCTGAGATTGAAGCCCGGATAGTCGACGAGAATGACGACGTCAGGCTTCCAGCTGACAATGTCGGCCTTGCATCGGCTCATGTTGCGGAAGATGGTCGGCAGATGCATCAGCACGGGCACGAAGCCCATATAGGCCAGCTCGCGGTAGTGGCGCAGGAGCACGCCCCCCTCAGCCTGCATCAGGTCGCCCCCGATGCATCGGAACTGGGCCTCGGGATCCTCCGTCCGCAGGGCTCTCATCAGTCGCGAAGCGTGCAGGTCGCCGCTGGCCTCACCTGCAATCAGGTAGTACTTCATATCTCACTCCTCCTTCCTGTGCGTTCTCTTTCTTACTTCTCCACGTCCTCCTTCTCCCAGTCCTTCATCCGTCGGAGAGCCTCATAGGCCGTCACGTCGAAGGTGGTTGGCGTGATGGCTACATAGCCGTGCTGGAGGGCCCAGTTGTCAGTGTCGTCGCGCTGAGGCTCGTCGTTGACGTAGTGACCTACCATCCAGTAGTAGTCGTAGCCGCGCGGATGGTGGCACTTGGTCACTTCGTTGGTCCATGTCCCTTGCGCCATACGGCACACTTTGACGCCGCGGAACGATTCGGCCAGTGGGAAGTTGACGTTCAGGCAGACCCCTTCGGGCAGCCCTTCGTCGAGCACCTGGCGGGTGAATCTCTTGACATAGGGGCGCAACGGCTCGAAGTCGGCATCGTCGCGATGGTCGCAGAGCGAGTAGGCCACGCTGGGGATGTATTTCATGCAGCCCTCCATGACCACGCCCATCGTGCCCGAATAGTGGGAGTTGACTGACCCGTTGTCGCCGTGGTTGATACCTCCGAGTACAAGGTCGGGGCGGCGGTCGACAATCTCATGAAGGGCCAGCTTCACGCAATCGACGGGCGTGCCGTTCGACGACCATATCTCGACGCCCGGCTCGCGATGGCGCAGGGTCAGCTGTAGCGGAGTGGTGGCCGAGAAGGCGCATGAGAATCCCGATCGGGGGCCGTCGGGAGCACAGACGACGACGTCGCCCATCTCCCTCACCATATCGACGAGGCTGTTGATGCCCTTGGCCTGATAGCCGTCGTCATTGGATATCAATATCAGTGGTCTCTTCATGTAGCTGTCTTTTTTTCAGACTTCTTTATAACTAATAGTTATTACGCCGCTTTGCAGTAGGAGGCGACGTGTCTCACGTCGCATCAATCTGCTGGATTGCGACGTGACACACGTCGCCTCAATCTACAGGATTGCGACGTGAGACACGTCGCCTCCTACTTGTGCGCTGCAAAGTTAGCGATTTTTTGATGAAATTCCAAATGATTGGGACGGGAATGTCGTTATGAATGTTCATTTGCTCAACGTGCTGATGAAAGAAGCGGTACTTTGAGGCCGACGAAACGCCGTTGTGTCATGCGCACAGGGGCACTTTGATGCAAGCGTCGGACCGCTTCGTTTTCAGAAAAAAGTTGCTTCTTCAGAGATTCTTTGCCTATAAACGTCGTTTTTTCGAAAATAATGACTACCTTTGCACACTGGAAGGCACTGTCACGGTCTGTCGCTGGCGTCGCTCACAAGGCGGGGCGAGAGGAAAGTCCGGGCAGCATAGGACGCTCCACTTCTGAAAGTAGAAGCAGTTGGCGACAGCTGGTTAGGGAAGAAGAGAACGACCGCCTCCTCCTGCTGATCATGTCTTCAGGAGGGTGGTAAGGGTGAGAAGGTGTGTGTAAGAGACCACCAGCCGGCGGGTGATCGTCGGGCTGTTCCCGCTGGAGGCTGCAAGTTCATGTATACCATCGACTGAGGGTCGTCCGCCCGAGCAATGCGATGGAGGGTAGAACGCTAGAGACGCATGGCGACGTGCGTAGTAGATAAATGACAGACGCCAGTCCCTCAGCAGAGGGAGTGGTACAGAACCCGGCTTATAGGGGCAGTGCTTTCCATTTTCTCATTGTATGATTGTTTCAGCTTTTGAAATCCGATAGCAGAATTGAAGATTAAGGAGATTGTCAGGTTTCTCAGGGAGGACATCTGGCGCACGCCCACAGAGACGATGTCGCCAGTGCGACGGCTTTGCTACGAGGTCGTCAAGGTGGTCGTGCTGGCCGTCAGGTTCTTCACGACCAAACGGGTGCTGACGCAGGCTTCGGCCCTCACTTATTCGACGCTGCTGGCCATTGTGCCCATCCTGGCCGTCGTCTTCGCCATTGCACGCGGCTTCGGCTATAGTAAATATATAGAGGTGTGGTTTCGCGACGCCTTTGCCTCGCAGCCACAGGCGGCAGAGGTCATCGTGGGCTTCGTCAACAGCTATCTGGTTCATACGAAGAGCGGCATCTTTCTCGGCGTAGGCCTTGTCTTCATGCTCTACACCGTGCTGATGCTGGTCAGCAATATCGAGCAGACGTTCAACGAGATATGGCAGGTGAAGCATCAGCGCAGCATCTTCCGCACGTTCACAGACTATCTGGCCATGTTCCTGCTCTTTCCCATCCTCATCGTGGTGTCATCGGGCTTGAGCATCTTCCTGGCCACGATGGCCGACTCGCTGCCTGACTTCCTGCTGCTGGGGCCTGCCGTGAGAAAGCTCATCGACCTGTCGCCCTATTTCCTGATGTCGCTGCTCTTCATCGCCCTCTACGTATTCATGCCGAACACGCATGTGAAGGTGAAAAACGCCATTGTGCCTGGCATCTTGGCGGGTATCGCCATGCAGTGGCTCCAGTTCTTCTACATCCACTCGCAGATATGGATGACGGGATACAACGCCATCTACGGCTCGTTCGCCGCCCTGCCGCTGTTCATGCTTTGGGTCCAGATTTCATGGACGATATGCTTGTTCGGAGCGGAGCTGACCTATACGAGCCAGAACCTCGACTACTATGACTTCAATGCGACGACTGACGACATCAGCCACCGCTATCAGATCATGCTGTCGGCTCTGCTCATGTCGCGTATTTGCCGGAGTTTTGCCGATGGCGAGAGGCCCTATACGGCTGACAGGCTTCGTCGCGTTACGGGCGTGCCCATCCGCATTGTCAACGACTTGCTCTACAGGTTGGTCAGTGCCCGCCTGCTCGTCGAAATCTCGCCAGACGAGAAAGGGGCCAGCTCAAAGTTCATTCCAGCCGAGAGCCTGGCCAACCTGAGCGTGGGCGTTATGATCGACCGCTTGGAAGCTCAGGGCCACTGGCAGCTGGATCTGCCTGTCGGAGAGCTCTTTGCCGACGAGTGGGCAAAGGCCGTAGACTTAAGAATGAACTATCTGAAGGCCTTGCGCGACATCCGTCTGGAAGACCTGCAAAAGAAAGGGAGTTTAGACGTCTAAACTCCCTTGTTGCTTTTTAAAGAAATGATTCTATCAACTGGCAATCGGCGGCCGTCCATTCCAGATCTTCTAACTCATCGCGCTCCAGCCAGCTGAAAGCTAAGTGGTCGTAGAGCTTGAAGGGCTTGCTGTCGCCTTTGCACAGATATGCCGCCACGGTGATCTGGAAGTCTGGGTAGTCATAGTCGACCTCTCCAAGCTTACGGCCGACGAAGATGTCCCAGTCCATCTCCTCCTTGATTTCGCGCACCAGCGCCTCATGGTCGCTCTCGCCTGCCTCTACCTTGCCGCCAGGGAACTCCCAGTGTTCGGAGATGTAGGGATAGCGACTCCGCGTTCGCTTCATGCACAGATATTTAGGACCTTCGCCCGTACAGCCATCCTCAATGACGACGGCTGCCACAACCCTTGTTCTCATCGCTTGTGTGTGTCCTTGTCTTAAATCCTTGGGTGTATAGAAAGACTGTTGACTCAGTCAGCAGACTCAAACTCGCGCAGGAACTGCACGTCGTTCTCAGAGAACATGCGCAGGTCGGAGACGCGGTACTTCAGGTTGGTGATGCGCTCTACGCCCATTCCGAAGGCATAGCCACTATAAATTTTCGAGTCGATGCCGCACTGCTCCAGCACGTTGGGGTCGACCATGCCGCAGCCCAGGATTTCGACCCATCCGGTGTGCTTACAGAAGCCGCAGCCCTCGCCGCCACAGATGAAGCAGGAGATGTCCATTTCGGCTGATGGCTCCGTGAAGGGGAAATAGGAGGGACGCAGACGGATCTTCGTGTCAGGGCCGAACATCTCCTGAGCGAATGAGAGGAGCACCTGCTTGAGGTCGGTAAATGAAACGTTCTTGTCGATGTAGAGGCCTTCCACCTGATGGAAGAAGCAGTGGGCACGGGCTGTGATGGCCTCATTGCGATAGACGCGGCCTGGGCAGATGACACGGATGGGAGCTGTCAGTCGCCCGTCCTCTGTGTGCATCTGTTCCATGACGCGAGCCTGAACGCTCGATGTGTGTGAGCGCAGCAGGATGTTCTTCGTGACGTCGTCGGGATGCTGCGAGACGAAGAAGGTGTCCTGCATGTCGCGGGCGGGATGGTCGGCGGCGAAGTTCATCTTGGTGAAGATGTGCAGGTCGTCCTCCACCTCGGGGCCGTCAGCCAAGACGAAGCCCATGCGCGAGAAGATGTCGATGATCTCGTTGGTGACGATGGTCAGGGGATGGCGCGTTCCGAACTGGATGGGGTAGGGCGTACGGGTCAGGTCGACCGTCTCATCGCCCGACTCCTGTGTCTGGCACTCTTCGCGCAGCTTGTTGATGCGCTCGGTGGCCAGAGTCTTCAGTTCGTTGATCTTCATGCCGACGGTCTTCTTCTCGTCGGCGGCCACGTTGCGGAAGTCCTGCATCAGGGCCGTAATCTCGCCCTTCTTGCTCAGATATTTCAGGCGGAGCTGTTCCACTTCATCTGCGTTTTTGGCGCTCAGCGTCTGTACTTCTTTCAGAAGTTCATCAATCTTGTCGAGTATCATATTATTCTTTATGGTTTTTCTTTGCTAAATTGTGATTGTAGTATTCCTGGTCGCCAGTGATGTCGCGTACCACCTTGAGGAAAGGGGGAAACTTGACGGGCTCGCCGTCGGCAATGCCCTTGGTCTCAAGAATGACGAGGCCGGCGAGCGCGCCTTGATAGGTGTCCACCTCGAAGTATTGTCCCTGCCAGATGAAGCTGTGGCGATGCTTCTCAATGGTAGTACACTGTGGATCGGCCAGTCCGAGCATCATCTCGTAGAGGCTCAGGTTAATCTGCCGCTCAGTGACGAGCTCCTCGCGGGCCGACGTCTTCTTCTTCGTCGTATGCACATAGACGAACTTGCCGTCGAAGCCGCGCTTGCGAAGCCGCACCTCGCAGTCGGGTTCGCTCTGCAGATAGGTCTGGACGATGTCGCTCTCGATGCAGTCGTCAGGCAGCTGGCCGTCGATCTCAACGATATACTTGCGTTCTTCCTCAATGGGTTGGGGCAGACAGAGCACGCTGCTGATCTCCTTCAGCACGCGGCGCATCTTGGTGTCAAAGTCGTCGTGGTTGTTGATGACGCGCAGGTGGGGATGGCCCTTCCATGCGTGAATCACCTTTTTGTCCAAAGAGCGTGCAATGCGGAGTCCTTCCTCGTTCATCTGCTCGTAGCGCTGGGCGTTATTTGCCGTCGTGTAGTATTGCTCTGCGCCGTCGGCTGCTGACACCAGGTGGAGCACGGCGTCATAGCGCTCACGCAGCTCGGCTGTCGTCGTGCCGACGGCCCTCGTGATGTCTGCCCACATCTCAGGTGCCATGTAGGCCGAGATGTCCATCGCACCGCGGTCGCAGACGATGATGCAGGGCTGCGAGCATTCCTGAGCCATGCGCTGGAATTTGTCCTCAAGGGCCAGCTGAATCTCGAGTGTCGCCTTCTCGCCTTCATAGAAGAATCCCTCGTTCTTCGTCAGGTAGTTCATGCCTGCCTGAGTGAAGAGGGTGGGCACTTCGGGGATGGTGAACACCTTGAAGCCCAGGCTTGAAAAGTGCTCAATGACGCGAACGAGCGCCGTTGTCTTTCCTGCACAGGGGCCTCCCGTGAGCACAATCTTTTTGATGTCGTTCATTGCCATTATTTTTCAATTGCGATGCAAAGGTAATGATTTTTAGTGAGTTTACGGCATGTTGCGCCTAAAAAAATGAGTTTTTTTATTCAGTTCCATGATGTTGACATCTTCGAGATGGTTCACCTCAGGTGATTCGTCGCCTATTTGTCCGACGACGGTGATGATATCAAAGCGGACGGGCAGGTCGATGTGGTGGTATTTGATGTAGTGATTCATCGACTGGCGGATGTTGCGACGCTTCTTATAGTCGACGGCCTTGGCCGGGTCGCAGAAGTCGGCACTGCGGCGTGTCTTGACTTCCACAAAGACGATGAACTCCGAATTGCGGGCAATGATGTCGATGTCACGATGGCCTGAGCGCCAGTCGCGTTCAAGGATGACATAACCTTTATGGCGCAGATAGGCGGCTGCCAGTTCTTCGCCCCAGATGCCCGTTTCGAGATGTTGGGGGGGGGCGGCGTCGGATGTGTTGTGTCGTTCGGCTTTTTCCAACAGCAACTTGCAGTTGAGAAAAGCGTCCTTCACCCATCCTTCCTTGTCGGGAACCTGGGGCAGCATACGCTCCAGTGCCAGCAGAATCTTGTGCGCCTCCTCGTGGCGGCCTTCGCCGTTGCGGGCTCTGAGCACGTCGACAGCTGCCCAGAACATGGCCAGCGACGAGTAGGGGCTTTTGTCGTTGGCGTAAATCATCCGGGCTGCCTCGTAAGCCGTTTCTGTGAGACCCTGCTTTCGGAGTTCAAAGACGTCTTTTGCCGTCATGTCTTGGTCGGTTGAAAATGATTGAAGGGTTTATATGGCGGAGTTGTCCTCGTCGTCGTCCTCTGCCTCGTTTTCCATTCGGCAGATGCGGTGTGTCTCTCTGCGGGCTTCGCGCCATCGCGGAAAGTATCGGTCCATAAGGGAATGGAACCGGGCATTATGAGTAGGCTCCAACAGATGGCACAGTTCGTGGACCACGACATGCTCGACGCACCATTCGGGCAACAACAGCAGATAGGCTGAGAAGCAAATGGTGGTGTCCTTTACATTACAGACGCCCCAGCGCGAAATCATGGGCTTATAGCAGACCCGGGACGGCTTGACTCCCATCAGCCTGGAGTGACGCTCCACCATTGGCTCAATGATGGAGCGGATTCGCTGATAGACGTCGGCGACCTGAGCCCTGGTCTTGAGGGGCAGCTGGTTGAAGAATGCCTCACGCTTCGCTTGCCGCTCATAGGTCTTTCTGCGTGCTTCTTCGATCCATTCGCGATGCTCCTCAATGAAGCGCTCCACTTCGGACTTCGGCATGCCGATGGGTGCCGACACGTGCACGTCGCCGTTCCGGACGATGCGCATCGACAGCCTGCGCGTCCTTCTGTAGGTCACTTCTATTGCCATTTCCGTATTTGTATTCTATCTGATGAACAGCAGTTCGCGATACTTGGGCAGCGTCCACAGGCCGTCCTCCACGATCATCTCAAGATGGTCGGCCTCGTTGCGGATGAGCTCCATCTTCGGGCAGACCGTGTCGTGATAGGCAATGGCGCGCTGGTGGATGTCGGCTATGCGGTTAGCCACGCGGCGGGCCTCAGTCAGTTCTTCCACGAAGCGCTCAATGGCTTCCGTGCGCTCGGCAATCTCCTCGATGAGCTTCATGTTGCGTGAGCAGAGGCGCGAGGCTTTCTCGGCGGGGAACACGTCCTTCGTCCCCTGTACGTTCTTGATGAGCGTGCTCTGATAGTGTGTCGAGACGGGGATGATGTGGTTCATGGCCAGGTCGCCCAGCACACGGGCCTCTATTTGGACTGTCTTGACGTACATCTCCCACTTCACCTCGTTGCGGGCTTCGAGCTCCTTGCGGTTCATCACCTTGGTCGATTCGAACATGCGCACCGTCGCCTCGTCGAGGTAGTGCTCAATGATGACAGGGCACGACTTCTCGACGTCGAGTCCACGACGTCGGGCCTCCTCGACCCATTCGTCGCTATATCCGTTGCCGTCGAACCGAACGGGACGGCAGGTCTTGATGTCTTCCTTCAGCACTTCAATGATAGCTGTTATCTTACTCTCGCCTTGCGAGATACGATTACTGACACGACTATAGAAATCTGCCAGCGACTCAGCCATGGCGGAGTTCAGCGCAATCATGGCGCTGGCGCAGTTGGCCGACGAGCCTGGCGCACGGAATTCGAAGCGGTTACCAGTGAAGGCGAAGGGCGAGGTGCGGTTGCGGTCGGTGTTGTCGATGATGAGATCGGGGATCTGAGGGATGTCAACTTCAAAGCCCTTCTTTCCCTTGAGCGTGAACAGGTCGTTGGCGTCAGACGTCTCGATGTGGTCGAGCAGTTCAGTGAGTTGCGTGCCGAGGAACGACGAGATGATGGCCGGTGGCGCCTCGTTGCCTCCGAGTCGGTGGGCGTTGGTGGCGCTGACGATGCTGGCTTTGAGTAGTCCGTTGTGGCGATAGACGGCCATGAGCGTTTCGACGATGAATGTGACGAAGCGCAGGTTCTCCTCTGGCGTCTTTCCCGGAGCATGGAGCAGGATGCCCGTGTCAGTCGAGATGCTCCAGTTGTTGTGCTTGCCCGAGCCGTTGATGCCATCGAAGGGCTTCTCGTGGAGCAGCACACGGAAGCCGTGGTTGCGGGCCACGCGCTTCATGAGCGACATGAGCAGCATGTTGTGGTCGACGGCCAGGTTGCACTCCTCGAAGATCGGGGCCAGCTCAAACTGGTTGGGGGCCACTTCGTTGTGGCGTGTCTTGCAAGGGATGGCCAGCTCCAGGGCCTGAATCTCGAGGTCCTTCATGAAGGCTTGCACGCGGTCGGGGATGGTGCCGAAGTAGTGGTCGTCCATCTGCTGGTTCTTAGCGCTCTCGTGACCCATCAGCGTGCGGCCGGTGAGCATCAGGTCGGGGCGGGCCGAGTAGAGCCCCTCGTCGACGAGGAAGTACTCCTGCTCCCATCCGAGATTGACCTGACAATTCCTGACGTCGTCGTAGAAGAGCGAGCAGACGTCCGTGGCGGCGCGGTCGACGGCATGCAGGGCGCGCAGCAGCGGAGCCTTATAGTCGAGCGCCTCGCCGGTGTAGGCAATGAAGATGGTAGGTATGCAGAGCGTGTCGTCGATGATGAAGACGGGGCTGGTGGGGTCCCATGCCGAATAGCCGCGGGCCTCGAATGTGTTGCGGATGCCGCCGCTGGGGAAGCTCGACGCATCGGGCTCCTGCTGCACCAGCAGCTTGCCGCTGAAGTTCTCAACCATGCCGCCCTTTCCGTCGTGATTGATGAAGGCGTCGTGCTTCTCGGCCGTCCCCTCGGTCAGGGGCTGAAACCAGTGGGTGTAGTGCGTGGCGCCCATGTCCTGGGCCCAGCGCTTCATGCCCTCGGCCACGTCGTCGGCTATCGAGCTGTCGAGCCGTGCGCCGTTGTCGATGACGTCGACGAGCTTGTCGTAGACCGTCTTGGGCAGATACTTGTACATCTTCTGTCTGTTAAAGACATACTTGCCGAAGTATTCCGACGGGCGTTCGCTTCGCGCCTCTACCTTCACGGCATTTTTCTTGAATGCCTCTTCAACAACCTGAAACCTTAAATTGCTTGCCATGTCTCTCACTGTGTGTATATATCTAATACCTATTATCTATTATCTATTATCTGATATCTATTATCTTAGTCTATGTATCGGTTAGTCAGCTGGCCGTAGCTGTCGATGCGGCGGTCGCGCAGGAAGGGCCACCAGCGCCTGACCTGCTCAGAACGCCCCATGTCGATAGCCACGACGACGCTCTCCTCCTCGTTGTCGGACGCCTCATAGAGGATCTCGCCCTGAGGCCCGCAGACGAACGACGTGCCCCAGAACCGTATGCCGCCCGTCTGGCACGACGGATCGGGCTCCTTGCCCACACGGTTGACGGCCACGACAGGCAGCCCGTTGGCCACGGCATGTCCGCGCATCACCGTCTGCCAGGCTCTGCGCTGGCGCTGCTGCTCGTCCTCGGCGTCGCTGCTCTCATATCCGATGGCAGTCGGGTAGACGAGCAGCTCGGCTCCTGCGAGGGCCATCAGACGTGCAGCCTCGGGATACCACTGGTCCCAGCAGACGAGCACGCCCAGGCGGCCGACGCTGGTCTGGATGGGCCGGAAGCCGAGGTCGCCCGGGGTGAAGTAGAACTTCTCATAGTAGGCGGGGTCGTCGGGGATGTGCATCTTGCGATAGCGTCCGGCTATCTGTCCGTCGCTGTCGAACACCACCGCCGTGTTGTGATAGAGCCCCGGGGCGCGCCGCTCGAACAGCGACGTGACGAGTACCACCCCCAGCTCCTTAGCCAGCCGGCCGTAGAGGTCGGTGGAGGGTCCCGGTATGGGCTCCGCCAGGTTGAAGTTGTCGACCGTCTCCACCTGACAGAAGTAGAGCGCATTGTGCAGTTCCTGCAGCACGATGAGCTGTGCTCCGCGGCTTGCGAGGTCGCGGATGCCGTCGCTGAGCCGCCCGATGTTGTTCATCGTGTCAGCGACGTTATGCTGCTGCAGGAATCCTATTTTCAGTTCTTTCTTCATATAATGAACATACTATCGTTTTTAGGATGAAGCCTCCCCTCTCACCCTTGGGGAGGCTGGGAGGGGTCTTTGACTACGCCGGAGGGGAACTGCATGGTGCAGCAGTGCAGCGAGCCGTGCTGGCGGATGACGCTGCGGCAGTCGATGCCGACGATGTCGCGCCCGGGGAACGCCTCGCCTATGCGTCGCAAGGCCTCCGCGTCGAGGTCAGGCTGAGCGTAGGTCGGACACAGGACGGCGCCGTTGACGACGAGGAAATTGGCATACGTCGCCGGCAGCCGCTGCCCCTCCTCGTCGCGGATGGGTCGTGGCATCGGCAGCCGCACCAGCCTGTAGGGCTGTCCGTCTGTGGTGCGCAGCGCTTTCAGCTGCTCCTCCATCAGCCGCAGCCCCTCGTATTGCTCGTCCGTCGGGTCGTCACAGCCCATATATAATAAGGTGTCGTCGGGCCCGACGCGCACCAGCGTGTCGATATGCCCGTCGGTGTCGTCGCCCGTGAGGCTGCCGTGGTCGATCCACACGATGCGGTCGGCCCTGAGCCATCTCTTCAGCCGCTGCTCTATCTCAAGCTGTGTCAGCGGCTGGTTGCGGTGGGGGGCCGTCAGACAGCCCGTCGTGGTGAAGATTGTCCCCTGTCCGTCGCTCTCGATGGAGCCACCCTCCAGGACGAAGTCCAGGTGGTCCTCATAGATACCCTCCAGCCGTCCCTCGTCGTAGAGGCGTCGGTTGATGGCGTTGTCGAGCTCTGAGGGGAATTTCTCGCCCCAGCCGTTGAACCTGAAGTCGAGCAGCCGTGCGGGCTTGCCTGGCGCCGTCAGCGTGATGAAGCCGTGGTCGCGCGCCCACGTGTCGTCGTTGGGCTGTCCGACGCTGAGCAGCGTCTCGCGCTTCTCTATCTCGCGTGCCATCGTCCGATATGTCTCCATGATCTCGTCGAGCATCGGAGCCCAGTCGGTCCCTGCGTGCGGCCATGTCAGCTGGACGCCGCTCTGCGGCTCCCATTCCGCCGGCAGCCTGTAGTCGTCCTTGTCAATCATGGGTGCAAAGTTAGCAATAAAAATCCGAACAGGCAAGCCATTGGCTCAAAAAAATATATATAGCGGAGGCTGAGGCGCGAAGGGAGGGTGTTATTAATCATTTAACCATTTCCACCCAGGGAGACACGTTAATAACTAATAAGCCGGAAAGAATTACTAAAAATGAAAGTTAAAAGCGTCGGGCGTGGACATCATTTCCGTCTACTAAAGTCTTAGTATTCTAAAAGTTTAGTAATTTTGTCGTCGATAAACATCAGTCACTATTCACTGTAGATTAACAAAGCGTATGAAGACACTGACCAAAAGCGAGATGCAGGTGATGAACATCCTGTGGGACATGCAGCGCGGGGCCTGCGTGGCCGATGTGCTGGCCCGCTACGACGAGCCGCGGCCGGCCTATACGACCGTTGCCACGTTTCTGAAGATTCTCGAGCAGAAGGGATTCGTGGAGCGGCGCAAGGGGCAGGGTAAGCTGCTCTTTTATACACCCATGATGACCCGCGAGCGCTATCGCCGCGAGATGATGGAGGACGTGAAGCAGACGTTCTTTGGCGGTTCGCTGACGTCGCTCGTGTCGTTCTTCGCCCGCGAGGAGCAGCTGAGCGACGATCAGATTGCTGAAATCCTGAGCATCATAGAGAGAGGAGGCGACCATGCTGACGCTTGAGTTTGGCTTCTTCCCACTGATGGGCTTGCTGGTGGCCGCTGTGCTCTACGGCGTGGAGCGCTGGGTGCTGCGGCTGAAGTGCACGGCGCGCGGGGTTCAGGCCTTCATCATGGCCGCCATGATGCTGACGACGGTCTGTTCGCTCGTCACGGTGAGCAGGTCGGAGACTACTCCCGTCGTGGTGAACGGACTGGAACGTGACGCAACTCCACTCTCCTCGATGGGAGAGGCTTTTTCACAAGCGGCGGGGGAAAAGTTACAGACCCCACCCCTGACCCCTCGCCTTGAGGGGAGGGGAGTGGCTGCGCCGTCTGATGCCCGTGAGGAGCAGGCGATGGCTGCAGCGGATGACGCACCCCGCGTTTCGCTGGGAGTAATCTTTGCCGATGCCTCATCATTTCTGGGCCTTATATATATAATAGGTGTCGTGGCGGTGTTGCTATGGATGCTGGCCCAGCTGCTCTATCTGCATGCCTACCGCCGCCGCCAGACCAGCGTGGGCGAGGGAATCTACCTGACGGACGATGCTCAGCCCTTCTCCTTCGGACGCAGTATCTTCCTGCCGCGCCGACTCCCGGATGACATCGAGCGCTACGTGCTGCTCCATGAGCGCTCCCATCTCAGCCATCGCCATTTTGCCAAGCTCTGCGCCCTGCAGGCGCTCGTGGCCCTCTGCTGGTGGAATCCCTTCGCATGGCTCTTCTTGGGCGAGATGCGCCTTGGACAGGAATTGCAGGTTGACGACGATGTGCTCCGTTCGGGCGAGGACCGCGAGGCCTATCAGCTGGCCCTGCTGCGCGTCTGCGTCAGTCAGCCCGGCAAGTGGATCCTGATGCGCTCCACCTTTAACCTTCAGCCGCTCAAGCAGCGCATCATCTTCATGAACACCACGATGAACCTGCGGCATGTGCGTCGCCGTGAGATGGCCGCTGCATTCCTCTTCGCACTGATCGTGGCTGCATCTGTAGCAATAGGCTGCCAGTCCCATGTGAATCGTTTGCCTGCCGACCACCATCACCCTATGCGCGGCTGCTGGACGATGGACTGGATTGCGGACACAGGCTCAGGCATGGAGGTGCACCCCGTCTCGATGCACTACGGCTTCTACAACGATTCGACCTTTCTCTGCTTCAGCTATCAGCGCCGGCAGGGCGTCAACATGCGCTTCAGCATATCGGGCGAGGGCTACACCTGGCGCGGCGACACGCTGGTGAGTGCCGACGGACGGCCCACGGACTACACCTTCCCCGATGACCATACGGTCATCTCCCGATGGTATCGTGACTCGACGCAGAATGCGGGCGTCCCTGGCCCTGACATCACTGAGCAGTGGAGCCGCATTGAGCCTAACGCCGACATCGTCACCGTCTTCCGCGCCGTCGTCGAGGCTGCGCCGCGGGCCGACCGCCCCATGGACGGCGTATGGGTGCGCACGAAGACCGTTCATGACTGGGATCATACAGAACGCTACTGCCTGGTCAACGACACCATCTTCATGCAGCTACGCTGGCACCCGACGACCGTCGTCCGAGGCTTCCGCTATGCAGGCTCAGGCCTGTGCGGATCGCTGGGCATGCTGTCTCCATATCTGCGGCAGACGGATGCCGACCACCTGGAACTGCTCGACGAAAAAGGCGGGGTGCAGGAGGCCTACCGCCGCACGACGATGCCGCCCCATCTGCTGCGGGCCTTCGCCCCCGCGGCATACATCAACGAAGAATAAAAGTTAGTAAATACATCTTTATGGCGCCAATTCAGACCGCATTGCTCGCGACGAGTCGTGCGGTTTTCCGTTGTATTAGCTTTAGTATTGTTTTCAACTAAAAAAATAATTTAAAAGCAGCGGCATATATTTGGAGGTTTAGAAAGAATAGTTTACTTTTGCAGCGTCAAACTAAAAAGTTCGTTGAAAGTGTTATGCAGAAACTGACCGCTAAGGAAGAAGAGGTGATGGAGCTGATGTGGCAGCTGGGCGAGTGCGCGCCGAAGGACATCGTGGCGCAATACCCCGAGCCGCGGCCCCACGTGAACACTGTTGCGACGATGGTGCAGTCGCTGGAGCGCAAGGGATTCGTCGGCCACCGTCAGCAGGGTAGGGGATACATCTATTTCCCCTTGGTGAAACAGGAGGACTACGGGCGGACGAAGCTCGGCGGCTTCGTCGACCGCTACTTCAAACATTCGTATATCGAGCTGGTGTCGTCGCTCGTGGCTGAGGAGAAGGTGAGCGAGCAGGAGCTGCTCGACTTCCTGAAAGACTTGCGCGAGAAAAACCAATAGGCGAAGCCGATTGTTCACTTTTCACTATTCACTCAAAACATGACCGAATTTCTTATCTATATCATTCGCTGGGCCGTCGTGCTGACCATGCTCTACTCGCTCTACGGGCTGTTCATGAAGCGCGAGACGCTCCACTCGATCAATCGTCTGGTGCTGCTCGTCATCCTCGTGGCCGCCATGCTGCTGCCGCTGGTGCAGGTGGAGACGCGTGAGGCCTATGTCATTACGGAGATCCGTGAGGCCGTCGAGATGCCACTCAGTACGGTCGATTTTGGTCTGCGGCCCAACGATGCTCATGGCGCCCCAACGACGAATCCGACTGGGCGCATCGCCATGGGCCTGATCGCTATATATATAATAGGTGTGGTCGTCGCATGGCTGCGCTACTTCTGGTCGCTCGCCTCGCTGCTGAGGCTCATCCGCCAGAGCCGCCCCGTCAGCGTCGGCCATCTGACACGAGGGGTGAAGGTGGTGGCACATAAGGCCATCACGACCCCGTGCAGCTGGATGCGATGGGTGATGCTCAGCCCTGACGACGCCCAGCTCCTCATGCAGCCGGGCGAGTCTGGGCAGGGACTCCTGCGCCATGAATTGGCCCACATCCGCTATGGCCACTCGTTCGACATGCTGCTCTGCGAGTTGACCTGTTGCATGCTATGGCCGGTGCCCTTCGTCTGGATGCTGCGCCAGGACCTGCGCGACGTCCATGAGTTTCAGGCCGACCGCCGTGTGCTGCGGAGCGGCATCGACGAAAATGAATATCAGCTGTTATTGATACGTAAGGCAACCTCTACAGGACTGCAGCCTGTGGTGAACGCCCTCAACCAAAGTCCAATTAAAAGAAGATTCCAAATGATGTACAAGAAACCATCACGACGATGGGTGGCACTGAAGGCTGCCTATCTGCTGCCGCTCGCCGCCTTGGCGCTCGTGGCCTTCGCCCGTCCGCAGACGATGAGCGAGATAGAGAGACATGTGGAGCAGGCGGCGCCGGCCGTCGCACAGACCGTCAAGGCGACGGTGAAGGAGGCCGTGGCCGTCATGACGGGCACCGCCGACAGCATGCCCGCTGACACAGAGACCTCATTGCTGGCTGAGACGTCCTCGAACGAGGACGGCGAGGAGCCCATGGATGCTGACAGCGGACATGAGTCCGCTGACACAGTCCGTATTACTGGCACTGACAGCAACCTCGTCGCTGCCGACCTGCGCGAATCGGGCGCCACGCTGCTTGGCGGTGCCTCCGCCAAGTCGGCTGTAGAGCTGCTCGACAGCACCATGCAGGCCGTGGGCGCGCGGAAGATTGCCGAAGGCACCTACGTCGGACACTTCCAGCCCAGTCTTGACAGCGACACCGTGCGCATAGCACAGGCCACCATCCTCGACCGACAGAGCCGACAGACGGACGGTCACCGATTCAGCCAGCATGCCGACAGGGCCGACGCCTACAACGTCACCCTCAACGCCGAGACGCGCAAGGACCGCACGGGCTACTACATCCGATACCTGAGGCCCGTCTCGTCGAAACTCCGCAACTATGACCGCAAGGCCGTCGACCCGAAACTGCTCTCAACGGACAGCGTGCTGACGAAGCGTGGCTACCTGCCGAGCTATTATCCTGTTGCCATCGAACGGTCGAAGAAGGAGACGCGCGTCTTTATGTATGCCTGGAGCGCCCACGACCTCAATGCCACCCAAATGGCTTCACTGAAAAACGACTCTGAGCAGAACATCTTTAAACTGTGGCAGATGCACATCTGCGACAAGCGGACGAACGACAGATACATGCTTCGGTCGCTGGATGACTCTTACCTGAGGTTTGTGAAAAAGGATGTTGAACCGGGCGACACGAGCTACGTCTATCAGGTGTGTCTCGTCTTCCCGCCCCTCGGCAAGAAGGTCGACGAAGTCTTCATGGGCGTTGTCACCGACATGGGCTACCAAGACTTTACGAACTCATTCCGCATCAAGGCCCTGCCACATAGGGGGCGTATCATTACGAATTGAGAATTGAGGATTGAGAATTGAGGATTGAGAATTGAGGATTGAGAATTGAGGATTGAGAATTGAGGATTGAGAATTGAGGATTGAG
>OCTW013406356.1_pt1 | contig 73397 bp, 51 predicted proteins | sample 1539671 | NCBI WGS metagenome assembly OCTW01 (sample SAMN02144230, study PRJEB22623) | gut metagenome | biome: sheep rumen | host: Ovis aries | place: New Zealand | reverse complement strand
GAACTTCCCACAGGAACTTGATGCCTATACTTTCCGTGAGATGATCGGCTGGGGAGCACAAATCCCCGGACGTGACTATACCAACCACGACGAGGACATCTATGTAGGCTACCGCTATTTCGACACCTTCCAGAAGGAAGTCGCCTACCCCTTCGGCTACGGTCTGAGTTATACGACGTTTGCCTACTCCAAGCCCGTCGTCAAGGCCAAGGGCAAGGAGGCCGTCGAGGTCTCGATCACCGTCCAGAACACGGGCAGTGTCAGCGGCAAGGAGATAGCCCAAGTCTACGTCAAGGCACCCAAGGGCCGACTGGAGAAGCCAGCCCAGGAACTGAAGGCCTTCGCCAAGACGCGCGAACTGCAGCCCGGCGAGAGCCAGACACTCACGATGACCATCCCCGTACGCATGCTCGCCTCGTTCGACGAGGCCAACTCGCAGTGGCTCACTGAGGCCGGCACCTACACCTTCTGCATCGGCGGAAACAGCCGTGACATCGCTGCCACCGCCACGCTGAAGATCGCCGAATACACGGAGAAGACCTCCAACGCCCTCGCCCCGAAGCAACAGCTCAACCTGCTGAAGCAGTAAACAAAAGCAGAAAGGTGGCTGGAAAGTCGGAGAAAGGTGGCTGGAAACTCCGACTTTCCAGCCACCTTTCTCCGACTCTCCTTAGCCCAAACTCCTGAAGAAGATCATCTCAGGCGACGGTTGTCATTTATGGAAATAACATGCCGTTGCCCTTGATGGCCTCGTTTATTTGCTCAGCGCGCCAAGTTTGCTACCCTGCAAGATGTGCTCGGTGGTCTCAAGGGTGAAAGTGACGCCCTTCTGGAAGAGGTAAACGATGTCACTGCCGCCGAAGAGGAACCAGCCGAGAGGGTCGCCCTTCTTCACCTTGTCGCCCACCTTCAGCCCCTGCTCGAAGTTGACACTGCTGATCTGCGACATACCGATGGGTAGCATGGCCACGAGTCCGTAGTTCTCTGTCTCGAGGATAACCACACCGCGCGTCTCAAGCATCTGCCAGCCCGGGATGTCGCACTCCAGACGGTAGCGCTTGGCCTCGTCATCCCAGATGGTGATGCCGCCGGCAGCGTCGATGGCCTGAATCTTGCGGATTTCGCGGATAGTACCACTGACGGGGAAGTGATAGCGGTGATAGTCGTTCACGTCGAGGAAGGTATGTGTGAGCGTACCCCCTGCAAATTGTCCGCGATAAAGGCTTTCGGGGCCAAGCAGGTCGTCGACGGCATTAAACTGGCGCGACTTGATGAGTACACCCTCGTGCTGAATGAGGTTGCCGTCATCACCGATCTGCCATACGCCTTGAGGTTGAGAATCGGCACCAGAGGCCACGACGCTCTCATCGTCGGGCGAGGCGATGGGACGTGCGTCGGGCGATGACAGCCTGCGAGAGAAGAAATCGTTGAACGAGTGCCAGTTGCTGGCATCCTCATACCAGCCATTCTGCAGTCCGAACATCGGGTCGGTGAGCACGACGTCGCGGTATTCAGGCTTCCACGACTCCTCAGACTCGAGGAACTTAGCCCAGCCGTTGTGGTACTTGGGGAACCACGATGCAAACGGCTCAATATACTGGAGTGTGGGATAGTAGAGGCCACGGTCTTTAAGTTCGTCGAGCGGCATGTCGAGGATGAAGTAGAAGTAGTCTACGCTCTGGTCTATCTTGTCGTAGAGCGTACGGCCCACAGGCTGGGGAATGATGCTCCAGGGCAGGCACTTGGCCGACCAGTCGAGATAGTCGTAATACTCCTCAAGCGTCTGGGCAGGGTTCGTGTCGTGGTCGGGATTGATGCTCTTGGCGATGTCGATGGCCTTCACGAGCAGAGCCTTCGTCTCCGGCGCCTGGTCGAGTGCATCTATGAGTTCCTGGGTCCAGGCCTCGTGCTGCTTCACTGGAATGACGGGCTCTACGACGGGATTATCACTATTGGTGGTACAAGCAGAGAACAGGCTCATGGCGCTAAAGAGCACGGTAGCCAGCACAAAATAAAGGATCTTTTTCATAAACAGTTTTGTTAAACCTATAAAATGAATACTTTGACTTAATTGTTTGAGAATGCAAAGATAAGCATTACTTCCGAAACTTGCAAGCTTCCCCGGAAGAAACTCAAACGTTTTCATAAGATTTTCGGGTAAAAGCGGTACAACGTAAGCAATAAGTTCGTAACTTTGCAGCGAAATAACAAACAAACTACAAAATAAATAATACAGCTATGAGTAAGAAATTTGTAATCGGAGACCGTTTGAAAGATGAGTGGATCTCAGTGCTGGACACTGAGAAGAAGAAGCTCGAGTTCACCAACCACCTGGCCAGCGCCAAGGAGTATCTTCTCGAAGAGGACGCCCAGCAGAGCCTCCAGGAGATTCAGGAGACTGGCTACTTCAGCGACCTGCAGGTGTATCTGAAGGAAGACAACAAGGCCTATAAGATAGGCGAGCGCGACTCCTTCCAGTCGTAAGCACGGTCACCGAAGAAAATACGGGGCGCCTTCATGGGCGCCCCGTATTTTATGCCTTTGGCCGTATGGCACGGTCGAAGCACCACTTCACCACCGAGGGCCAGCGGCACAACTGCCCTAAGAGCCATACGGTGGACGGCTTGTAGAAGAATCGGCAGAAACGGTCCTGCTTCTTCATCTTCTCAAAGATGCGGGCATTCACCTCGCGGAACGGACGGCCGCTGATGATCGCCTCGGCAGCATTGCGGGCGGTCTCGAAGGCGGGCCTGATGCCTTCACAGGTGACACGGTTGGCAAAGCCGCCGGCATCGCCAATCAGGATGATACGGTCGTTGAGCGGATAGTCGTTGCTGAGATAACAATGGCAGCCACGGAGTTTCGTCTCTGCAATCCGCTTGTCGGAGAGTATCTGGCGGAACTTGGCCGGTGTATTACACACATCTCCATAGCCTACGGCGTCGAAAGCACCATTTGGGAAACGGTAATAGTAGCCGTTTAGGGGGTACTTCGTCGACATACCTATCTCAATGGCGTTGCGCGGGGATTTCTCGACATACTGCTCCATGATGAGGATGCCGTTGTCGCGACGGCCGGAGAGTTGACGACGGACGGCACTGGCAGACCCGTCGGCACCGACAAGGTATCGGCAGGCCACCTGCTCGCCCGACTTCAAAGTCACAACCACCCCCGTAGCCGTCTCCTCGTACCGCAGGAATCCCACCTGCTGAAAACAGCCACCGGCCGTCTTGTAGGTGCCAAGCAGCAGGCTGTCGAACTCCTTACGCCTGACGAGGCGCAGTTCGATGTCGGTTTCAAACTCGCAGGACCGACGACTGTCGTTTACATCCAGTCTGATGCGCCGGATGGGATTATAGTCGTAACGGAGGTCAGGAATGAGTTCGTCGAGCAGTTTCCAACCCTTTGGCGTGAGACCACCGCCGCAAATCTTGTCGCGTGGAAAGGTGGCATGGTCTATCAACAGACATGACAGACCCGCCCTGTGTAACAACAGGCTACACACAGAACCGGCCGGTCCGGCTCCTACGACGACTACATCATACTGCTTCATAACTTGAAGAATGTCTCGCGCTTCATCTTTACATCATAACACCACTTAATTGCCGACGGGAACCGGCAAAGCAGGCGGAGCAGCACGAACCCCGGCTTACTGAAGAATCGATGCGCAAGGCGCTCCTGACGGCTCATCTTGGCAAACACGGCGCTGCTAACCTCACTGAAGGGACGTCCCCCGACGATGGCCTCTTTAGCATTGTAAGCCGTCTTAAAAGCATCATAGATGCCCTCGCAGGTCAGACGGTTGGCGAAGCCGCCGGCATCACCGATGAGGATGATGTGGTCGTGCCTGGGATAATCTGTAGTCTGGCAGATGTAGGCACCACGGAACTTCCGTTCAGGCACGCCATAGTCCTTGATCACGGTACGGAACCGTTCGGGGGTTGTACTCCAGTCGCCATAGCCCACGACATCGCATGCAGTATTGGGAAACTTATAGAAATAGCCTCCCTTGTCGTAAATACGAGTTAATCCCACTACGACATGGTTCGATTGGTCATAGATGCCTTTCTCGAGATACTCCTCCATGGCCAGTATCCCTAAATCGCGACGCCCCCCGGTGAGATAACGGCGCACAAAGCTGTTGGTTCCGTCGGCACCGATAAGATAACGGCAATCGACGGTCTCTCCAGAACTAAGGCTTACTATGATCCGCCCATCGGGACGCTCTTCAATCTGCTTCGGGGAGTCCTGCCGGAACTCACCACCGGCTTGCCGATAATGCTCCAGCAGCTGATGGTCGAAATCCTTGCGGCGGACGATGCGCAACTCGTCCTCTGCATCAAACTCACAGCCTGGCTCTCCATCAATGAGAATGCACAGGTGCCTCACACCATTATACTCATAACGGAAGCCCGGCATCAGTTTGTCCAGCAGGCGCCAGCACTTCGGTGTCAGCCCACCGCCACATATCTTGTCACGAGGGAAGGTAGCATGGTCGATGACCAGGCAGTCCACGCCAGCCTTCTTCAGGAGAAAGCCGCACATGGAGCCTGCCGGGCCACCACCTACTATCAAGACATCTTTTACCATTCGGTTTATTCTTTGTCGAGCAGAATCTTCATCATTTGGATGGCAGAATATGGAATCGGGGTGCCAGGGCCGAAGATACATGCCACACCAGCCTTATAAAGGAAATCGTAGTCCTGGGCAGGGATGACACCGCCGGCAGTCACCATGATGTCGTCACGTCCCAGTTTCTTGAGTTCCTCGATAAGCTGAGGGATGAGTGTCTTATGACCAGCTGCCAACGACGATGCGCCAACGATATGCACATCGTTCTCCACTGCCTGACGGGCAGCCTCCTCGGGCGTCTGGAACAGGGGTCCCATATCCACGTCGAAGCCGCAGTCGGCATAGCCGGTGGCAACAACCTTTGCACCACGGTCGTGACCGTCCTGACCCATCTTGGCAACGAAGATACGCGGACGACGACCCTCCTTCTGAGCGAACTCGTCGGTAAGGCGCTTGGCCTCCTCGAAGTCTTTGTCGTTCTTTGATTCTGAACTATACACGCCTGAAATTGTTCTGATTACTGCTTTATAACGGCCTACGATCTCTTCGCAGGCATCTGAAATCTCACCAAGGGTACAACGCAGCTGGGCGGCCTTGACAGCCAGGTCGAGCAGGTTGTTCTCCGATTTGCGGCCCTCGTTGAAGTCGCGTACACATTCCGTAATGGCCTTGAGGGCTGCCTGACAGGCTGCCTCGTCGCGGGTAGCACGAACCTGTTTGAGACTCTCCTCCTGCTGCTTGCGCACGGCGGTGTTGTCCACCTCAAGGATGTCGATGGGGTCTTCATGCTCCAGACGGTACTTGTTGGTGCCGACGATGGTCTGCACACCAGAGTCGATACGGGCCTGCGTACGGGCTGCGGCCTCTTCGATACGCATCTTGGGCAGACCGGTCTCGATGGCCTTGGCCATACCGCCAAGCTTCTCAATCTCCTGGATATGCTCCCAAGCCTTATGGACGAGCTCATTGGTGAGGGTCTCTACATAGTAGCTACCTGCCCACGGGTCGATCTGCTTGCAGACCTTCGTCTCGTTCTGGATATAGATCTGCGTGTTACGGGCGATACGGGCTGAGAAATCGGTAGGCAGGGCGATAGCCTCGTCGAGGGCGTTGGTGTGCAGCGACTGGGTGTGTCCCAGCACGGCAGCCATAGCCTCGATACAGGTACGACCTACGTTATTAAACGGATCCTGCTCGGTGAGCGACCAACCGGAAGTCTGCGAGTGGGTACGCAGCGCGAGCGACTTGGGATTCTTGGCACCGAACGACTTCACGATCTTGGCCCAGAGCAGACGGCCCGCACGCATCTTGGCAATCTCCATGAAGTGGTTCATACCGATGGCCCAGAAGAACGACAGACGCGGTGCGAAGGCATCGACGTCGATACCGGCGTTGACACCCGTGCGCAGATAGTCCATACCATCGGCCAGGGTGTAGGCCAACTCGATGTCGGCGGTAGCACCAGCCTCCTGCATGTGGTAGCCCGAGATGGAGATGGAGTTGAACTTCGGCATCTTCTGTGAGGTATATTCAAAGATGTCGGCAATAATCTTCATCGAGAATGCGGGGGGATAGATATAGGTATTACGCACCATGAACTCCTTGAGGATATCGTTCTGGATGGTACCAGCCATCTCTTCAAGCTGAGCACCCTGCTCCAGACCAGCCACGATGTAGAAGGCCAGAATAGGCAGCACGGCACCGTTCATGGTCATAGAGACAGACATCTTGTTCAAGGGGATGCCAGAGAAGAGCACCTTCATGTTCTCCTCGTTGCAGATAGACACACCGGCCTTACCGACATCGCCCACCACACGGGGGTTATCGGGGTCGTAGCCACGGTGCGTCGGCAGGTCGAAGGCCACGGAGAGACCCTTCTGACCAGAGGCCAGGTTACGGCGATAGAAGGCATTCGACTCCTCAGCGGTGGAGAATCCGGCATACTGACGGATGGTCCACGGACGGAACGGATACATCATCGAGTACGGACCACGAAGATAGGGAGGAATACCGGCTGTGAAGTCGAGGTGCTCCATGCCCTCCAGGTCTTCTTTCGTATATACCGGACGAACCTCGATGTGCTCAGGGGTCTTCCAGTTCTCTACAATACCATTGTCTTTAATCCACTTGGCTCCATCTTGGGGATGAATGCCAGCATAAATATCAATATCCTTAAATTGTTTACGCATAATTCATTTCCTCCTTTACTTTAGATACCAAGTTTCTGATTGTATTCTTTCAAAGTCTCAAGCACGTTGCAGCGGACGTGGATGAAATTCTCAATGCCAGCGGCCTTAAGGTCCTCCATGCAGGCAGGAGCACCAGCCACGACGAACATGGCACGTCCGTTCAGATACTTGAAGGCAGGGATGGCATACTCAGCATACTCATCGTCGCTGGAGCAGATCACCACGATGTCGGCCTTGGCCTCCAGAGCGGCATCGACACCCTCCTCGACGGTCTTGAAGCCGAGATTATCGATGACCTTATAGCCAGCACAGGCCAGGAAGTTGCACGAGAACTGTGCACGGGCCTGGCGCATAGCCAGATTACCAATGGTGAGCATGAATGCCGTGGGTACCTTCGTCTCTTCGGTGTGGATGCGCAGATCCTCGAAGTCGGCAGCGAGGCGTGTGCTTTCGATTGCCTTAAAAGGATGTTCCTCTTCGTTGGCTCCACCACAGCAGCAGCCACAAGCCTTCGCCTTCTTGCCTTCGCTCTTCTCCGTGAAGTTGGGGAACTGGTTGGTACCCAACAGAAACTCCTTACGCTTGGCAGCATCGCCATGACGCTTCACATTGGTGGCATTGATGTCATCCTGGATAGAACCGGCCTTGGCTGCTCCCAGGAATCCGCCCTCCTCTTCTACCTTCAGGAATATCTTCCAGGCCTCTTGAGCCAGAGCGTCTGTCAGATGCTCGATATAATACGAACCGGCCGAAGGATCGACGATACGGTCGAAGTGGCTCTCCTCCTTAATGAGCAGCTGCTGGTTACGGGCGATACGCTCCGAGAAATCGGTTGACTCCTCGTAAGGAGCATCAAAGGGCGTTACCACCATCGAATGAACGCTACCCAGAGCGGCACTCATAGCCTCGGTCTGGGAGCGAAGCAAGTTCACATAGCTATCAAACAAAGTCTGATTATAGGTAGTCGTCGTAGCATTGATAATCATCTTGCAGGCACAGTCGCACTTCGGCTCATACTGCTTGACAATCTGGGCCCACAGCAGACGGGCGGCACGGAACTTGGCAATCTCCATGAAATAGTTCTCTGACACACCCATGTTAAACTTAATGCTCTTGGCTGCCAGATCAACATCCACGCCGGCATCTACCAACTGTTGCAGATAATCGTTACCCCAGGCCAAGGCATAGCCCAGCTCTTGTACGATATAGGCACCAGCATTATTGAGTGCATCAGAACTGACGGCGATACAGCGGAAATTGGGATAGTCCTTCAGCACCTCAACTAGTTTGGGACCAAACTCCAGTATCGGTGTCACGTCCTTGCCACGCATCACCAACTTCTTCATCGGATCCCACTCGATAGAACCCACGACCTTCTCCTTGTCATAGCCCTTCTGCTCGAAGAACTCAACCAGGATCTCTGCCAACTCAACAGAATGACGCGGACAGGTGGTGAAGTTCAGCTCTACGATATCACAGTAGATGCCATCGAGCAATGCCGCTACAGTCTCCTTAGACACCATCTTGCCAGGAAGACGGAAGCCCAGAGAGTCGATACCCTTGTTCAGGATATCGAGGGCCTTCTTATTGGCCTCTTCTGGATCGTTGACTTCTATGTTCTGACGAACATACCACACGTTAGAGTCCTTCTGGTTGCCTCGCACGAACGGGAACTCTCCGGGGAGCGCATCGGGCGTCTTCAGGTTTGCCAGATCCTCGCGGCGATAGAAGGGCTGCAAATTAAAACCTTCGTTTGTTCTCCATACCAAGCGCTTCTGGAAGTCGGCGCCTTTCAGGTCTACCTCAATCTTGTCGAGCCACTCCTGAGTGGTCGGCGCAGTAAACTCGGTAAAGAGCTTCTCTTTGTTTGCCATAAATTATACGTTTATTACTATAAAGTTTGTTTTAAGTTCAACTTAACGGGCTACAAAGTTACAAACTTTTTAATCAAAACGCTCAATTGAATTGTGAAAGAAATAAAAAAACGTTTTTTATCCAAAATTAAGTGCACAAATATGCTTTAAATGAGCATTTTTTGAGTAACTTTGCAGCCAAATTTAATAGAGAACAATAAAAGAACAATTAGGTTATGGAATCTTTTCAGTGGTTGAAAGACCTGTTTTTGTCTACCGATTCGGTGGCACACATCGTTTTGCTCTATGCTATCGTGATAGCCATCGGTGTCTATTTAGGCAAGATTAAAGTCTTCGGCGTCTCGTTAGGCGTGACCTTCGTGCTCTTTGCAGGCATCCTGGCTGGTCATATAGGCTTCACCGCTCCCACATCAATCCTTACTTTCATGCAAGACTTCGGACTGATTCTGTTTGTATTCATGATTGGTCTTCAGGTGGGGCCTGGCTTCTTTGAGAGCTTTGGTACAGCAGGCATTAAGCTAAATGGTCTGGCCACTACAGCTATTTTGCTGAACATTCTCGTGATGTTCGCTTGTTACTACATCTTCTTTGATACCAGCAACACAGCCAACCTGCCTATGATGGTAGGTACGCTCTATGGTGCCGTGACGAACACCCCAGGACTTGGTGCCGCCAACGAGGCACTAAACACCGTGTTCCCCAGTGGCGGAGCTCCACAGATAGCGTCAGCCTATGCCTGTGCCTACCCTCTTGGTGTCTTAGGCATCATAGGTGCTACTATTTTAATAAGGTACGCGTGCAAGATAAAGCTGGAGAAGGAAGAAGAGAGCCTGAAGGCTATGGAAGAGACAAACGTGAACAAGAAACCCTACAAGATGCACCTGGAGGTAACAAACAAGTACCTTGAAGGAAAGACATTGTTACAGGTACACGACTTCCTGAACCGCGACTTTGTCGTATCGCGTCTTGTCCATGAGGGCGAGTTGTGCATTCCCAACCGTGATACCATCTTCCACTTAGGAGACCAGATGCTGATCGTATGTGCCGAGGCCGACCAAGAAGCTATCATGGCCTTTATCGGACCAAAGCTTGACATCGACTTCGAGCAGTCAGACCAGCCTTTGGTATCCAAGCGTATCCTTATCACTAATCCGAGGGTGAACGGTAAAACGCTGGCCTCTATGCACTTCTCAAGCGTGCACGGTGTTAATGTCACACGTCTCACTCGTCATGGTATGGACCTCTTCGCTTCTGCGAGTCTGCCCCTCCAAGTGGGCGACAAGATCATGGTGGTCGGTCCAGAGGACGCTGTCGACCGTGTGGCCAACAAGATGGGAAACTCCATTCGCCGTCTGAATGCGCCCAACATCGCCACCATCTTCGTGGGAATATTCCTCGGCCTTATCTTCGGTTCGTTCCCCCTGGCCATCCCAGGCATGCCGGTACCCGTAAAACTGGGTTTGGCTGGCGGACCACTGATCATCGCCATCCTCATTGGGCGATATGGCTATAAGATCCACCTTGTTACATATACTACAACCTCGGCGAATATGATGCTGCGCGAAATCGGTCTTGTGCTCTTCCTTGCTTCGGTAGGCATCAAGGCTGGTGCAGGATTCTTTGAGACCGTGGTTGAAGGCGACGGCATGCTCTACGTGTTGACGGGTTTCCTAATTACTATTATCCCGATCCTTATCGTCGGACCTATTGCCAGGATCAAGTATAAGTTTAACTATTTCACCATCGCAGGTATGATTGCCGGTACGTATACCGACCCTCCTGCTCTGGCCTATGCCAACAGCATCTGCTCGAAAGAGGCACCTGCCATCGGATACTCGACGGTCTATCCGTTGTCAATGTTCCTGCGCATCTTCACTGCACAGATTATCATATTGTTCTTCTGCGGGTAAACGACAAATACTGTAGTAAAGTAGAAATAAGTAATTGATATACAATATACACGTAACTAAAAGATGAATAACTTTAAGAAACTCCTGTTAAGCAGTGTGTTGCTGGCAAGTACGACGGCGGTGATGGCTCAGGGAGCCAAGAACATCCGCATCAATGAAGTGCTGACCAACAACACCGCCAGCATTCAGGATGAGTATGGTCAGCGGGAAGCGTGGATAGAACTGGAGAATACCTCGTTCACCACCTACAACATCCGTGGTATGTACTTCACCACCGACCGCAGTGTGCTCGATCCTAACATGAGTGTGCCTGAACGTATCAAGCGCATGAGCGTCATCCCTAACGGAGACCCGCGTACACAGATTGGCGGCAGACAGCACCTCGTTTTCTTTTGCAACTCAAACCCTGCGCAAGGTAAGTTGCATCTCTCATTAACGGTTCCCATGTCAGAACCTGTATGGATCGGTTTTTACAATGGTAATGCCGAAGAGCTTATCGACTCCGTCAGCGTGCCTGCAATGGCTGCAGACCAGAGCTATGCCAGACACGGCAACCAGTGGAGCATAAAATCTCCTGAGAATGTTACTGCCGGCATCGAGAATTTCATCAAGACCGACGAGACCAAGGATGCTAAACTGAAGCGTGAGGACCCATACGGAATCGGCATCACGCTTCTGGCCATGGGAATCGTTTTCTTCTGTCTGGCACTGCTCTTTGTGTTCTTCTGGGTCTTCGGCCTGATTATGCGCCATCTCGACACAGCCAAGAAGGTAGTACACACACAGCCCATCAAGACCGTGACTAAGACTGTAGAAGTAACTCACGACATTGCCCACACTACAGGCAACATTCTGCAAGATGGACTTGGGAAGAAAGGCATCGACAAGGAGGTCTATATTGCTGTAATCTCTATGGCCATGAAGCAGTACCAGGATGATGTCCATGATGTGGAGAGTGGCATCATAACCATCAAACCACAACGAACAGGCTGGTCGGATGAAGGCAGTCAGATGACTCACTTCTCTACACCTGTCATCCCCACCTCCCACAATGCACCAAACATTCCCACAACGCCAGAGATCCGATAAATAGTTCATTGTTTAAAATCGCAAATCCGTAAATCGTAAATAAAAAGATGAATAAGTATCAATATAAAGTTCAAGGTGTCGATTACGACGTAGAGATAGAAGAAGTAGAGGGCAACGTTGCCAAGGTTAACGTCAATGGTATCCGTTTCGATGTTGAGTTGAAACAGCCCATTAATCCGAGCAGCACCCTGAAGAAGGTGCATATAGAGGCTCCAAAGCCCGTGGCGCGCCCGGTGGTAGTCCCCGAAAAAGCACCTGCTGCCGATAAGCCCATGGCTCCTGGCACTGGCTCTGCCATCAAGGCTCCACTGCCAGGTACTATCACTGAGCTGAAAGTCAACGTAGGTGACAAGGTAAATACCGGCGACATCGTCCTCGTGCTTGAAGCCATGAAGATGCAGAATAATATCGAGTCGGAATTCTCCGGCACCGTCACGTCAATCACCGTTAAACAGGGTGAGACCGTCATGGAAGGTGCCGTTCTCATGACCATCGGCTAAAACGTAAATCTGTAAATCGTAAATATCTATTATGGATTTAGGACAGTTTATCATACAGAACTTTCATGAGTTTCTGACTTATACGGCCTTTGCCAATGCCACTATCGGAAACATCATCATGATTGTAGTAGGTGCCTTCTTCATATGGCTCGCCATCAAGAAGGACTTTGAGCCACTGCTACTCGTACCCATCGGACTGGGTATCATACTCGGCAACATTCCCTTCCGTGCTGATGCCGGACTGGAGATAGGTCTCTATGAAGACAACTCTGTGCTTAACATATTCTATCAAGGTGTACGTCAGGGATGGTATCCACCGCTCATCTTCCTTGGTATCGGCGCCATGACAGATTTCTCAGCATTACTTGCCAATCCGAAGCTGATGCTGATCGGCGCTGCCGCACAGTTTGGCATCTTCGGAGCATACATGGTAGCCTTGGCGATGGGCTTTGAACCGTCGCAGGCAGCAGGTATCGCCATTATCGGTGGAGCCGACGGTCCTACGGCTATCTTCCTCAGTTCAAAGCTCTCGCCGAACCTGATGGGTGCCATTGCCGTCTGCGCATATAGCTATATGGCGCTTGTTCCTGTGATCCAGCCGTTTATCATGCGTCTGCTCACAACAGAGAAAGAGCGTGTCATCAAGATGAAGCCGGGCCGTGAGGTGTCACAGACAGAGCGTATCCTTTTCCCCATCATCGGACTGCTGCTGACAACTTTCATCGTTCCTTCAGGCCTGCCCCTGCTCGGTATGCTTTTCTTTGGCAACCTACTCAAAGAAAGTGGTAAGACAACCCGACTCGCCAAGACCGCAGGTGCTGCACTCAACGACATCGTGGTGATGCTGCTTGGTCTCACCGTAGGCTGCTCGACACAGGCCAGCGAGTTCCTGACATTCAACACGATAAAGATCTTCGCCCTTGGTGCTATGGCTTTCATGATTGCCACAGCCTCGGGTGTTTGCTTCGTGAAGATTATGAACCTCTTCTTGCCGGAGGGAAAGAAACTGAATCCGCTTATCGGTAATGCCGGTGTGAGTGCCGTGCCGATGGCTGCACGTATCAGTAACAACCTCGGCCTTGAATACGACCGCCATAATTTCCTGCTCATGCATGCTATGGGACCCAACGTCGCTGGTGTCATCGGATCAGCTGTCGCAGCCGGCGCCCTTCTTGGATTCCTGTCATAGTAGTGAAGAATGAAGAGTGAAGAATTCATAGTTTATGTTTAGTCTACGGTTTATAGTTAATTACTTTAATAGGCAGTTTTTTACTATGCAGTATGAATGGCTTGCCAAGTAATCATCTGTAAACCGTAAACTATAAAAAGAGGTTATGAAAGAGCGTCCAAAGGTAGCAGTCATCGATACAAACACATTAGCTGCGATGGGATTGAAACAGATCCTGCAGAATGTCATGCCAATCATGACAGTCGATACCTTTGGTTCTTTCGCGGAGTTGCAATCGGCGAACGCAGAAGTCTATTTCCATTACTTTACTGCCATGAGTATCGTATTGGAGCACAAGGATTTCTTTGTGGCCCGCCGTCGCAAGACCATTGTACTCACACTCTCCTTAGACACAATGTCTCAACTCTCCGACTTCCATTGCCTGTGTGTCAATGTTACAGAACAGCAACTGATACGATCATTGCTGACCCTTCAGCAAGGTGCCCATGGCAAGGGGGAGCATCTCCCTCCCATGCCCGACATCATCAGCCGCAAAATTCTCTCCGACCGTGAAATCGAGGTCATGTCGCTCATCGTTCAGGGCTATATCAACAAGGAGATAGCCCAACAGCTCAACATCGGGCTCGCTACCGTCATCACGCATCGCAAGAACATTATGGACAAGCTGGGATTCAAGAGTGTCTCCGCCCTCACGATCTATGCCGTCATGCACGGATACGTAGATATCAACAAGATCTGAAGACAACAATGAATGAGGATTTTAAACAATGAATCTGAGAACCACTCACTTTGACTATAGTAACGCTAAAGCCGACATCGTCTGTTTCGATGCCGACACGGAGGTAAGGGAATACCATGCCATGATCCACATCACCGACACGACACTACCCTACGCTCAGCAATTAGACGCCGTGATGAATGCCTACGACGCTCTGCGCAGTCAATATCCAGATACGCAGGCCGTCTTCAAGAGATACTTTCTCAGCGATGCCGCCAATCAGGCCGACGATGTCATCGCCTCCGACCTGACACTCTGTGCCAAGAGCATCATCCAGCAGGCACCGCTCAACGGAACGAAGATAGCACTCTGGGTTTACATGATGACGGGCGTAGAGACACGTTTCAACAAGAGCGGCCTCTACGAGGTACGGCATGGGGCGTTCCGTCATCTCTATAACGCCTCTGCACACAACCTCGCCGCCAACTCTGAATACCAGATGCGCCTGCTCTTCAATGAGTACATCATGCAACTGGCCGAGGAAGGCTGCAAGCTGTCGGAGAACTGCATCCGCACATGGCTCTTCGTAAACGATATCGACCTGAATTACGGTGGTGTCGTCCGGGCTCGCAACCAGGTATTCTTCACACAGGGACTTACCGTCCACACCCACTTCATCGCCTCCACAGGCATCGGCGGCCGTCAGCAGGACCCCAACGTGCTCTCGCAGATGGACAACTACGCCATTGCCGGCATCCGTCCGGAGCAGATCCGCCATCTCTACGCCCCCACTCACCTTAACCGCACCAGCGACTACGGTGTATCGTTCGAGCGTGGCACCTGTGTCGACTATGCCGACCGTCGCCAGGTGTTCATTTCCGGCACAGCATCTATCAACAACAAGGGCGAGATCATGTTCCCCAAAGATGTCGTCCGGCAGACTTACCGCATGTGGGAGAATGTAGAGGCACTGTTGGGCGAAGCTGAATGCACCTTCGACGATGTTACGATGATGATTGTCTACTTGCGGGACCTGGCAGACTACGGTCTTGTAAGCACCCTCTTTGAAGAGCGATTCCACGGCCGGCCTTACATCATCGTCCACGCTTCGGTATGCCGTCCTGGCTGGCTCATCGAGATGGAGTGCATGGCTGTGAGACAGATTGCGGACAAACGACTACCGGAGTTTTAGTAAGCCATAAATTCCCTACGTAGTCGCTTGGTAGCATTCCGGACTCCTTCTTAAAGAGCTTGGTGAAATATTTCGGTGTATTGAATCCCACCTTCATCGACAGTTCCGTCATTTTGATGTCGGGCCGTTCTCTTAAGCGGTGGCGGCGCAAAAGGCATGGCGCATATCGGCGTGCTGAAGGTTCTCGAAAAGGCAGGGATACCAGTCGACATCATTACCGGCACGTCGATGGGCAGCATCATCGGCGGCCTCTATGCCATCGGATATAATGCCCATTCGCTCGACTCTATGGTGCCGCGTACAAGACTGGAGCTATGTCATCACCGACAAGGAAGACCTGCGGCGCCAGAGTCTCAACGACCTGAAGAAGCAGAACACTTATTTTTTCACTACAGGCATGACCATCGCCCGTCGCGCCCCCCATGCCGGCGGCTTCATCAAAGGCAAGAACCTCGCCGAACTGTTTCAGCAGCTATGTGCAGGCTATACCGACTCACTCAACTTCACCCGCGACCTTCGCATCCCCTTTGCCTGTGTGGCAACTGATATTATAGGCAATAACGAGGTGGTCTTCCACAGCGGGCGTTGCCTCAGGCTATGCGCGCCTCGATGGCCATACCCGCCGCCTTCTCACCAGTAAGGATTGCAGACAAGGTGCTGGTCGACGGCGGTCTGAAGAACAACTATCCAGCCGACATCGCCCGCCAGATGGGGGCCGACATCATCATCGGCGTTACCGTGCAGGGACCACCCAAAGTGGCTGAAGACATGGGCGGTGCGATGAGCATTATATGTCGACCATCAGTTTGTCGCCGCCATGCTGCAGGCCCAGCAGCGCATCGCCAGCAACAATTTCATCACGCTGCGCATCGCCGCCGCCCAACAGTCAGCCAGTCTGCGCCAACTCTTCGACCATCGCACCCTGCTCGGCATTCAGGGTGGCTACTACTACAACACCATGTTCGGCCCTGTCGGAGCCACCATCGGCTACAGCAATCGCACAAAGAAGCCATACCTCTACCTCAACATCGGATACCAATTTAAAAAAAACGATGCCATACCAAGGACAAGTGGTAATACCAGAAAAGGACACAAAAGAATCCCGAAACGCCAAAACGCTTCGGGATTCTATTTTTATCTGAAAGACTCAGTAACGCGCCGGTTTACTTAGCATAAGCCACAGAGCGCGTCTCGCGGATAACGGTGATCTTCACCTGTCCCGGATAGGTCATCTCGTTCTGGATCTTCGTGGCGATGTCGCTGCTGAGAGCCTCGGCCTCGGCATCGTTCATCTTGTCGGCGCCGACGATGACGCGCAGCTCACGGCCTGCCTGGATGGCGTAGGTCTTCGTCACACCAGGATAGCTCATGGCGATGGCCTCCAGGTCGTTCAGACGCTTGATGTAAGCCTCTACGATCTCACGACGGGCACCGGGACGGGCGCCACTGATGGCGTCGCACACCTGCACGATCGGAGCCAGCAGCGTCTGCATCTCCATCTCGTCGTGGTGGGCACCGATGGCGTTGCAGATGTCGGGCTTCTCCTTATACTGCTCAGCAATCTTCGCGCCATAGAGTGCGTGGGGCATCTCGCTCTCCTCGTCGGGCACCTTTCCGATGTCGTGGAGCAGACCGGCGCGCTTGGCCTTCTTCGGGTTCAGACCCAGCTCGGCAGCCATCACGGCACAGAGGTTGGCCGTCTCGCGGGCGTGCTGCAGCAGGTTCTGACCGTAAGAGGAGCGGTATTTCATCTTACCGATGATACGAATGAGTTCGGGATGCAGTCCGTGGATACCGAGGTCGATGGCCGTACGCTTACCGGTCTCGATGATCTCGTTGTCGAGCTGCTTCTTTACCTTGGCAACCACCTCCTCGATACGTGCGGGGTGGATACGGCCGTCGCTGACGAGCTGATGGAGGGCCAGGCGGCACACCTCACGGCGCACGGGATCGAAGCCGCTGATGACGATGGCCTCGGGGGTGTCGTCGACCACGATCTCCACGCCTGCGGCAGCCTCGAGGGCACGGATGTTGCGGCCCTCACGGCCGATGATGCGGCCCTTCACCTCGTCGTTGTCTATATGGAACACGCTGACGCTGTTCTCGATGGCCGTCTCCGTAGCCACGCGCTGGATGGTCTTGATGACGATCTTCTTTGCCTCCTGGTCGGCGTTGAGCTTCGCCTCGTCCATGATTTCGTTGATGTAGCTGGCGGCAGCGGTCTTGGCCTCGTCTTTCATCGATTCGATCAGACGGTTCTTGGCCTCATCGGCACTCAGGCCCGACACCTCTTCGAGCATCTCGCGCTCCTTGAGCTGCATCTTCTCCAGCTCCTCGGCCTTCACAGAGAGCAGGCGCTTCTCGTTTTCGAGGCGCTGCTGCTGGGTGTTGAGCTCACCGCTCTTACGGCTCAGTTCCTCCTGACGCTGGTTGAGCGAGAGCTCGCGCTGCTTCAGTTTGTTCTCAGTCTGCTGAGCCTGCTGGTTACGCTGTTGGATCTCCTTCTCAAGTTCGCTCTTCTTGTTGAGGAACTTCTCCTTGACTTCCAGCAGTTTCTTCTCCTTGATGACCTCGGCTTCCTTATTGGCGGCATCGACCATCTCATTGTATTTCCCCTTCAGCACGAAGCGGAAAATCAGATATCCGCCAACTCCACCCAGTACGAGTGCGCCGGCAGCGATCAAAAGTACAAAAATTAAATCCATAAAAATTTATAATATTAATAATGTTATTCTCACTTCAGGGCTTCCTCAATCTCAGAAGTCAACTTCGCAAGAATACCATCATAGGGTGCCGTGTCGTTCTTGCCGCGTTCGCGCTCCAGCATCAGCGCGATGTCGATCAGCGTCATCAGCGCGATGGTATGCTCACCCTTCTTTCCCTTATAAGCCTGCGAATAGGCGTTATAACGGTTCGTGATGAGCTTGGCGGCCTTGCGGTAGTACTCCTCATCGGCGCGGTTTACCGTCACTTCGATTTCCTCGTCGTAGACGTGCAACCGTATATGTAGTCTCTCATTTTCGTTTACTTCTGCCATTGGATAGCATGATTACTGTTCGTCACTCAGAATGGCGATGCACTTGTTCAGCTGCCTGATCATCTCTGCGAGATGCTCCTTGGCGTCGTCGATGTTACCGTCGGTGATCTCAAGCATGCGCGCCATCTTCAACGAGTTATAGTCGTTGTCCGCCTGAGTCACTCGTGCCTTGAGTTCGTCTATCGCCTGCGACTGCTCACCGAGCTGCTGCCTGAGCTGTTGATTCTCCTGCTTCAGTTGCTGATACTGAAGAATCATCTGCCGCACACGCGTTTCGAAATCGGCCAAAGTTTTCTCATTTGGATTCATACGTAACTATTTGGTGTACAAAGTTAAAGCAAAAAAGTGAAAAGAGAAAGATGAAATGTGAAAAACTAAGTATTTTTTCTTTTATTTAACATTTCTCACTCCTCACTCCTCATTTTTCCTAGGCTCCTTCTTTGCCAGCATGACGACGCGATACACAAAGTCGGTAATCCACTTCTCAGAGAAGCCGAGCCGACGGTTGTACTCACGTACGGAGACGACGGTCTTCAGCACGTCGGGCTCCTTGAAGTCGTTCTTATTGAAGATGTCGTGGACGGTCTTCTCCGTCATCGTGTAGAGGGCCTTCTTCATGAAGCCCGGCAGGCGGAGCTTGAACTTCATCAGGTTGCCCGTGAGCATCATGATGTCCTGCGTAAAGCCCTGGAACTGCAGCAGATAGGTCTGCGCGTCCTGTATCTTCTTGCAACGGCGGTGCAGGCTCTGGTCGATCTCCTTGAAGAAGCTGTCGTCCATCTGATACATCTGCTTGAGCATGTTCTTACAGCGGCTTCGCTCGCCGACACCCAGCTTGTTGTTGACCGTAGCCACCTTCAGCGTCGACTTGAACACCCGCAGGTCGGGCAGGGCTGCCAGGTTCGTGATGCCGAGGTCGGCAGCCATCGCTGCCTGGAAATAGACGCGGATCAGCGTCATGAAGTCCTCCATGCCGCCGACTTTCTGCTCGTCGCTCTTTCCAAAAATCTTATTCCAAAATGCCATATTTCCTTATAATGAGTTTAAATTCGCGTGCAAAGTTATGAAAAAAGCCACAGATTACACAGATTTTTCAGAAAAAAGATTATTAATCCGTGTTAATCTGTGTAATCTGTGGCTAAAAATTCGTATCTTTGCACCCGACAAACTGCAATTATTATGAAAGGTATCGTATTAGCCGGCGGTTCAGGCACACGCCTCTACCCCATCACCAAGGGCGTCAGCAAGCAGCTGATACCCATCTTCGACAAACCGATGATCTATTATCCCATCTCGACGCTGATGCTCGCCGGCATCCGCGAGATACTGATTATCTCCACCCCCTACGACCTGCCGGGCTTCAAGCGCCTGCTGGGCGACGGCTCAGAGCTGGGCGTGCGCTTCGAGTATGCCGAGCAGCCCTCGCCCGACGGACTGGCACAGGCCTTCATCATCGGCGAGGAGTTCATCGGCCAGGACAGCGTGTGCCTCGTGCTGGGCGACAACATCTTCTACGGCAGCGGGTTCACGGGCATGCTGAAGCAGGCCGTCGCCAGTGCCGAGCAGCAGGGCCACGCCACCGTCTTCGGATACTACGTGAACGACCCGGAGCGCTACGGCGTGGCCGAGTTCGACGATGAGGGCAACTGCCTCAGCATCGAGGAGAAGCCCGCCAAGCCGAAGTCGAACTATGCCGTCGTGGGCCTCTACTTCTATCCGAACAGCGTCGTGGAGATAGCCAAGAACATCAAGCCCTCGGCCCGCGGCGAACTGGAGATCACCACCGTCAACCAACAGTATCTTGCCCAGAAGAACCTGCTCGTGCAGACCCTGCAGCGCGGCTTCGCCTGGCTCGACACCGGCACCCACGACTCGCTCTCAGAGGCCTCTACCTTCATCGAGGTCATCGAGAAGCGCCAGGGCCTGAAGGTGGCCTGCCTCGAGGAGATTGCCTACAAGCGCGGCTGGATCACCAAGGAGCAGCTGAAGAAGCTCGCCGAGCCGATGGCCAAGAACGACTACGGACAGTACCTGCTGCGTCGCGCCGAGGAGTACGTCAGGTAAAACGGTTTAGTTAGTTCCCTTACCTATTTTAAATAGTTCCCCCGCACAGTTTAGTCTGTTCCCCCATAAAGGGGGGACAATCTAAACCCCGACTGGGCACTGTCAAAACCCAGACGGCGGCCTGTCTAAAACTGCACGGAAGAGTGCCACAAGGTGCTAAAAAAAGCATAAAAAACAGACGAATTTTTCCAACAAATCAGGCCACGGATTTGCGCCCGATCTGCTTCCGATCTGCGTCCTTGCCTGTGCCCGATTTTGCTGATGTGCGTTTTTTGCGCCTTTTGCGCCTTTGCGTTTTTTGCGTTTTTTCTTCCTGCGCCAACGAAAATGAAAAGCCGATATATTTTTAATATATATTATATAATATATTATATAATATATATTAGTATTCTATTTAAGAATAAACTTCGTTCTTCTTTCCCCTCCACCCCCCAAAAACCGATGGCGCAAAAACGCAAAGGCGCAAAAGGCGCAAAAAACGCACATCGGCACATTCAGACGGAAAAATATTTACTTCCATATTCTTGACATTTCAGCAGCAGCCGAATCAAAACCGAAAATATACGGTCGCAGCTAAAAAAGTGACTTAAAAACTTGCATATCTCAGAAATTATTCGTATATTTGCACCATAATAAAAAAAAGGACGAGATTATGGAATATTCTTTCAAAAGCATTCTGACGAGTCACGTGCCGGCAAGCGGCCTGTGGAGGAGAGTAATGGCAATGGTCATCGCCCTGACGGCGACGGTGGCTACGTGGGCCAGAGTGGGCGACACGTTTACCAGGGGAGGACTGACGTATAAGGTGACGAGCGAGACGCCAAACCGTGAGGTGGAGGTGTATGTTTATGATGAGGACGAAATCCCTGCCGACCTGATAATTCCTGGGGAAATATTTATACCTGACGAAACAGAGGGCGTTGCCCACGTCTATTCTGTTAAGAGCATCTCAGACAACGCCTTGAGTGGTTGCAGCAAACTGACTTCGGTAAAAATCAATTATAGATTAACAAGTATCGGTAAGGGAGCATTTAAGGACTGCACAGGACTGACAGAAGTCGAATTACCCGAATATCTGGAAACCATCGGACAGAACGCCTTCAAAGGATGCAGCGGACTGAGAAAGCTGGTGTTTGGTGGAAGTTTAAAAAAAATCGAGAGAGACGCCTTCAAGGGGTGCGTGAATGTGGAAGAGATCCTTTGCTTTGCCTATACTTTCGTGTGGACTGACTACGGATGCGATGACTTCAAACCCGATGGGACGACATTGTGTTTCGTGAGGAGCGACCAAAGACAGGCCGATGAAGACAGATGGAGAAATGGAGACGCTGCTGATAAAGTGAATGTGACATTCGTAGATTATTATGATCTGATGATAGCGGGTACGAGAGTGACGGCCAAGAACAAGAACGACATCCTCGGCGACGGAGCTGCCGTCTATGATTCTGAAACCAAAACACTCACCCTCAACAATAACATCACTGTGAGCGAGACGGGGGTATATGGCATCCGTACAAGAGAGGATCTGACCGTCAATGTTAATTCGAGTATCGAGATAGATTGTGCATCAAATAATCCCATCTGGAATTATCGTTCCAACATGACCATCAAGGGACAAGGTGCGCTGACACTGAAGTGCGGCGGAGGTGAAGCCATCTATGTTAACGGCGGTGGCTCCCTGACAATCGACAAGGCCATCATCAACACGTCGGGGACGGAATATGGCATTTATGTAACGGATGGCAATCTGACCATCAAGGGCTCATCCATAAACATTTCCAGTACGGAGAAGGCTATATGGTGCGAAAAGACAGACGCCATCGTGCTGAGCGACTGCCACCTCATCAACCCGTCGGGTGCCCAGCTGAGTGGTTCTGACATCCTCGATGCCAACGGCAATGCCTGCAAGGCGCTTACCATCATCCCTAACAATGCCGTAGGCACGCCCATCGACGAGGCGCACTTCCCCGACGCGATCTTCCGCAACTGGATCCTCGCACAGAATTACGGCATCCTTGGCTATCTCCCCACGACCGTTTCCAACGTGAACTATATAGACGTCAAGGATCAGGGGATAGCCGACCTGACGGGCATCGAGTACTTCACGAACCTGCAGGAGCTGTATTGCAGCAACAACAAGCTGACGAAACTCGACGTGTCGCAGAACACGAAGCTGGAGGTGCTGCACTGCGAGGGCAACCAGATCAGCGGCACGAACATGGATGCGCTCATCGCCAGCCTGCCAACTAACGGAGGAACACTCTGCGCCTATAGCACGAAGGCCACCGAAGGCAACGAGATCAACTCGCTACAGGTGGCTGCCGCCAAAGCCAAGAACTGGCAGGTGAGGATGGTTGACGGCACCAACTACACGGACTATGCCGGCATCCCCGCCATTACCATCGACGCTACGAACTTCCCCGACGACAATTTCCGCAAATGGATCCTCGACCAGGATTACGGCAAAGACGGAGTTCTCACTGAAAAGGAGACTGCCGCCATAAAGATGATTAATGTCAGAAACAAAAACATCATTGACCTAAAAGGTATCGAGCACTTCACAGCCCTGACTTCACTGGACTGCAACTCCAACGAGCTGACCACGCTCGACATGTCGAAGAACACAGAACTGAAAATATTGGATTGCCAAAGGAACAAGCTCATCACGCTCGACTTGTCGAAGAACACAGCACTGACAACTTTGGGCTGCGGCACCAATCAGCTGACCACGCTTGACGTGTCGAAGAACACGGCACTGACAACTTTGGGCTGCGGCACCAATCAGCTGACCTCGCTCGACTTGTCGAAGAACACAGCACTGACATCTTTGAAATGTTACAACAATCAGCTGACCACGCTCGACGTGTCGAATAACACGGCACTGACAAGTTTGGATTGCAGCGACAATCAGCTTACCACGCTTGACGTATCGAAGAACACTAAGTTGGTGAACCTGTATTGTTACAGAAATCAAATCCGCGGCAAGGGCATGGAGGCACTGGTAGAAAGTCTACCAACAGTAAACGAATCAACCCTGTATATACTTAGAGAAGATTTGGCCGATGACAACAACGAAATAACGACGACACACGTGACTACCGCCAAGGCAAAGGGTTGGAAAGTGATGAAGTATAACCTTGAGACCAAACAGTTTGAAGACTATGCCGGCATCTTCGCCGTACACATCAACGCGACGAACTTCCCCGACGCGAACTTCCGCGCCTTTGTCAGCGACCCCTCCATCGACCTCGACGAGAGCGGATACCTCACCGAAGCGGAGATTGCCGCCGTCACGGAGATGAGTGCCGCGATGAAGGACATCAGCAACCTGAAGGGCATAGAGCACTTCACAGCCCTGACATCGCTGGACTGCCTCGGCAACAAGCTGACTTCGCTCGACCTCTCGAAGAACACGGCGCTGACGAAACTGATTTGCACCGGCAATCAGCTCTCGGAGCTCGACGTGACGAAGAACACGGCGCTGACCTATCTGGACTGCGTCGGCAACAAGCTGACTGCCCTCGACCTCTCGAAGAACACGGCACTGGAGCAACTTTATTGCGACGAAAACCAGCTGACCACGCTCAACGTGACACAGAACAAGAAACTGACGCTCCTGAGTTGCTACAGCAATAAGATCTACGGCGACGGCATGCAGACACTCGTCGGTAGCCTGCACTCACAAGGAGGCTCTCCAAAGCTGCAAGTGTACACAAACGATGCGGCTGACGTGAACAAGATGACCAAGGCGCAGGTGGCTGCCACCGAAGCCAAGGGCTGGACGATCCTGATGTGGGACGGCAGCGGCTGGGCGGTCTATAACGGCATCACGCCTGGCGACGCCAACGGCGACGGCGTGGTGAACGTGGCCGACATCGTGGCCATCACACGCAGCATAAAGGGATTGCCCGTGACGGGCTTCAGCATCCCCGCCGCCGACATGAACAACAACGGCAATGCCGACAAGGACGACATCCCGCTGGTTCAGAAGATTATCATGAAGAAATAATTTCGAGGAGGGAGGAGTGAGGAGTGTGGAGTGAGATTACTTCCAGCGCGGGACATGCGGGCAACACACTCCTCTGCAGACTATTCTCACTCCACACTCCTCACTCCTCCCTCCTCGAAATCACTCCCTATTTCGAGTACTGCTCTACACAGCGGGCGAGGGCCGTGGGATTGCCCATGTCGAACATGCGACCCTTCAGCCGCACACCCATCATGCCGCTGCGCTGGCGCACAGCCTCAAGGGCTGAGGTGAGCTCAATCTCGCTGACGTGGTCGCCGTCGATCTCACGCCGCATGATGTCCTCGTGCAACTGGGCAAACACCTCGGGGGTGAGGATATACTGTCCGAAGACGCTGTAGTACTCCCGCTCACCATCCTTGTTGCGCACACCTAAGAACTCCTCGGCATAGCTCGGCTTGGGCTTCTCACACATCACGTCGACGTTGAGCACGCTGTGCTCCTTGTCTTCCCAGATGCCGTGCAGGATGCCATAATGGCTCACATCGGCCAGAGGGATGCTGTGGATGCTCACCATCAGCGTGTTGTAACGCTCATACTCCTCAATCAGCTGCAGGGCGCACGGCTTGTTGGAGTCGCTGCGGTAGATCGTGTCGCCCAGGAGCAGCATCACGGGCTCGTTGCGGGCGAACTGCGCTGCCTGGTAGACGGCATGGCCGAAGCCGCGCTTCTCACGCTGATAGACGTAGTGCAGGCGCTTGCCGATGTCGAGGATGTGGGCCTCATACTCCCGGGCCTCGGCATTGAGCTTGCTGAGATGCTCGTCGGAGAGGGGCCGCTCGAAGTAGTCGGCATATTGCTGGCGCTCCTCCTCGGAGCCGAGCACGAGGCAGATCTCCTCGATGCCGCTCTTGATGAGCTCTTCGAGCAGGATGAGGATGACGGGCCTCACCATGCCATCATGACAAGGTATGGGGAAGAAATCCTTCTTCAGGGCACGGGTGGCAGGATAGAGCCGGGTGCCAAAGCCTGCCACGGGAATGATGGCGCGGCGCACGGTGTGGACGGGCTTCAGCGTAAGCTCATAGGCCTTCAGGCCGCGGTCGTTGAGATAGTCGACGAGCTGGTGCTGGGCCTCGGCGCTGCGGGCGAGGAACTGCACGGAGCCGTCGCCGTGGGAGCCGACACCCTTGCCGCCCCACACAAGCCGCTGCACATTGGGATCCTGCAACACGCTATGGAGCTTGGGCGACCACAGGGCCGGAGACATCGGCGCCACCTTCGCGTCGAAGAGGGCCTCGGCCTCGGTCATCAGCCGGCCCAAGGCCTCCACCTCGCCTTCTGCCATGTAGCGGATAGCACGGTCTATGATGTCGAGGTTCTGCTGGCCGAGGGCCTCGTGCTCAGCACGGTCGGCATCGGTCGTGGGAAACGGGTAGGCCTTGTTCAGGTCGGAGAGGATCTTGATAGTGTCCTTCTCGGCACAGAGGTCGGCAAAGACCCAATAAAGGTGCTTCTTCACATTCAGCGAGCGCACCTCGATCTCATCACCGTCGAAGGTCATCAGGTTCGGCTTCACGCCGAAGGCGCAGGCCTGGTCGAGACGTCCACAGCGGCTCGATGTGCGCAGCTCACCCAGGTAGGCAATGTTCATCTCGCCCAGGGTGTTCAGATTCAGATTATATAATAAGTTGAACGCACGTGCGACAAGCACACAGATGGCTGCCGACGAGGAGAGACCGCTCTTCATGGGAAGCGTCATCGAAGTGATGCGGATACGCACGCCACCCACCTTGTACCACTCCAGCATATAGGAGGCCACACCGGCGCAGTAGCAGAAGAACGAGCCCGACTTGGCGATACGCTTCAGTTCCACCTCGTCCATCCGACAGGAGAAGTCCTGCCACACCTTCTCTATCTCGGGGGCCTCACTATAGAGCTCAAAGATACTCGATCGCTCTACCTCGGCATAGATGCCCTGCTCGATACCCGTCACAATGGCTGCACCTGGCGCTATATCGGCATTCATCGTACGGTAGTGGCCGGCCCAGTCGGTATGCTCACCAAAGAGGCAAAGACGCCCCGGAACAAATAATTTCATCATATCACATTGCTTTTTAGATGGTGCAAAGGTACATAAAAAGCTACAGATTACACAGATTTTCGACGAAATTAATGAATAATCTGTGTAATTCTGCGTAATCTGTAGCTTTTTTTTGGAAAATATTTGGTTGTTTCAACAAAAATACTTACTTTTGCGGCGTATTAACAATTAAAAAGATTATTGCCTATCGAAACAGACTCTACTCAATACGATAAAATAAAATAGTATATGAGTACTTTAGAAAGTATGACCGACGAAGAGTTGGCATTATCCTACATCAATGGCAATAACCGAGCATTCGATGAGTTACTTTCAAGGAACCAGGACAAGATCTTCAGCTATATCTCGTATATAGTGAAAGACGAGAATTTGGCCAATGACTTGTTTCAGGAGACCTTCTTGAAAGCTATCACCAAGCTGCAGACAGGCAGATATAAAGACACGGGAAAGTTCTTCTGGTGGCTGACACGCGTGGCCCACAACGTTATCATCGACTACTACCGTGCCCAGAAATGCCGTCACATCGTGGAGCCGACAAAGGACAACGATCTCTCCAACCTGAACAGCAACTCGGTGATGGACGACAGCCGTGAGAGCGAGCTGGCCAATGCCCAGGTGCTGCGCGACGTGAAGAAGCTGATGGAGGCCCTGCCCGAACAACAGCGCGAGGTGGTATTCATGCGCTACTATCAGGAGCTGTCGTTCAAGGAGATTGCCCAGCTTACCGGCGTGAGTATCAACACCTCACTCGGACGTATGCGCTACGCCCTCATCAACCTGCGGAAACTGACAAGCCAGCATGGTGTGAACCTCGTGCTGGAGTGATGTATATGGTTTAGAGTTTATTGTTTATAGTTTATAGTTTATAGATGATTACTTGGCAAGCAGTTCTGTGCAAGCTAATAACTCGCCTATAGAACATATCATCTATAAACTATAAACTATAAACTATAAACAGAAAACAGTAAGTGCAATCAGTGGCTTAAAGACTTCTTAATCCGTGGATGACCTGTTCGGGATCGGGAGCATTGAAGACATAGCTGCCGCTGACGAGCACGTCGACACCAGCCGCCACGAGGCGCGGCGCCGTCTCACCCTGCACACCGCCATCCACCTCAATGAGCGTCTGGCAGCCTTTCTCGGCAATCATCCGACGAAGGCGCTTCACCTTATCAATGGTGTTCTCAATAAACTTCTGTCCGCCGAAGCCCGGATTGACACTCATCAGCAGCACCATCTCCACATCGCCGATGATATCTTCCAACACACTGACGGGCGTTGAAGGGTTCAGCGTGACGCCAGCCTTCATGCCGGCATCGTGGATCTCCTGGACGGTGCGGTGCAGATGGACCGAGGCCTCGTAATGAACGTTCATCATCATGGCGCCGAGTTTGGCGGTCTGCTTGATGTATCGTTCTGGCCGCTCTATCATGTAGTGCACATCAAGGGGTTTCTTACAGGCCTTGGCCACCGCCTCGAGGACAGGGAAGCCAAAGGAGATGTTAGGGACGAAGGAACCGTCCATCACGTCGAGATGAAGCCAGTCGGCCTCACTACGGTTGATCATGTCGATGTCGCGGTCGAGATGCAGGAAGTCGGCGGCGAGCAATGAAGGAGATACTAATGCCATAATCTTGTCAATTCAGACAAACAACCTGTTGATTGTTATTAACGCGGAAGGTGTAAGCGAACTGCCTGATGATGTCGAGCGTCTGCTCGCGGGGCTTGAATGATTCGGGAGTAAAATGCTTCATAGGCAAAGTAATTAAATGTTTATACCTAAGAAACGCAAACACCTGCTACTTTATTATATAATTCTCAAAATTTTTTGCCACAGATTACACAGATTCTCACAGAAACGTCACTTACACAGAGTCCGTTGTATGAACGCAGCGCCATGTCACAATATCTTTGTTACCATTTAGGAAGTCCTTTGCCGACATCTTTTTCTTTCCTGCCAACTGGAGTTCTGTTATCTCGACCAGTTCTCCATCTTTTGCTGCAACATACAGGTTCTTATTCTCTACAATAATTGTACCAGGCAGGACGGAAAGTCTCTTGCTTGGAATCCTGGTTTTGAAGATTTTCAGCATAGAACTATTGCCTAAGGAGTTTTGGATTGTCGTCCAAGCTGAGGGAGCAGGACTTAGGCCTCGAACGAAATTATAAATCTGTTGGGGGCTCTGTGTCCAGTTAATATCACACGTTTCCTTGAATATCTTAGGAGCATTAAAAAGCTCCTGGCCAGGAGTAACAAGCTCATCTTGTGGAACGGACTTGGGGTAGCCGTTTGACAAAATCACCTTATCCAGAGTTTCCAGACACAGTTTCGCTCCTCTCACCATAAGTGCATTATAGACTGTCTCTACATTAAATGTACGATATATGCGATACTCACTCTGACAAATAATCCGTCCAGTGTCTATATCCTTGTCCAGGAAGAATGTTGTTACACCAGTCTTTTTCTCACCATTGATGATAGCCCAATTAATAGGAGCTGCTCCACGATATTGGGGAAGTAACGCTGCATGGACATTGAATGTTCCAAATTTAGGCATATTCCAGACAACCTCAGGCAACATGCGGAATGCAACTACTACCTGAAGATTAGCTTTCAAAGCCTTTAACTGATGAAGGAACTCCGGATCCTTCATTTTATCAGGTTGCAACACAGGAATATGATACTTCTGAGCATACACTTTGACTGGCGATGGCTGCAAAATGCTACCATGTCTGCCTACAGGCTTATCCGGCTGCGTCACGACACCAACAACATTATAATTGTGAGTCCGAAGTTTTCTAAGCGTCTCTACCGCGAACTCCGGCGTTCCCATAAACACGATTCGTAAATCATTCTTTTCCATATTATTACTTTTTGCCACAGATTACACAAATGATCACAGATGATTAGAAATGACTAAAAGACGAAACGTCTTTTTTCTAAACTATGCTTTCCAAAATTAAGCAACAGCCCTACTTTACATCCAGAAGCTGCCAGATAATTAAGAACTTGTGCCTGACTTTCAGCAGTAAGATTTTCAACTGCTTTTAACTCTACCACAATATTTTCATAACAGATAAAGTCCGCTTTATAGAAATGAGGCAATAGCTTATTCTTATAATATATATGCAAATCCTTCTCACGTTGATATGGTATTCCACGCTCTTGAAATTCCATTTCAAGGGCATCGCCATAGACTACCTCAAGGAATCCGCCACCCAAATTTCTGTGGACTTCCATTGCAGCACCTATAATCTGATATGTTCTATCGTCTCTATTGTCTCCCATATAATTTCTGTGTAAATCTGTGTAATCTGTGGCTTATCCTATTCTCTTTACAAATCTGTGGCTAATCTTCACTCATGTCGGCCACCATCTTGCGGTACATCGTATAGATCCGCTGACGGGAGACATAGCCCATCAAGCGGTTTTCCACATCGAAGACCGGCAGCCAGTTGGCGCCCGTATTGTCGAAGGCACTCATCACCTCAGCCATCGGCGTGGCATCACTCAGACGGGCCTTCGGTTCGGTCATGAGCTGGGCTGCCTTGAAATGATGATAGAGTTCAATGCGGAACACCACATTACGGATTCTCATGATATCAATCTCGCCGAGCAACTCCCCCGCAGCATCGAGCACGGGAAGCACCGTAGAGTGACTCCGGCTGATTTTATGAACAATCTGCCCGAGTTCCATATCGGGTGTGACACTCAGATAATCCCGTTCGATGACCGAATCGAGATTCATCAGCGTCAGCACGGCATGGTCGGTGTGATGTGTCAGCAGCTTGCCCTGACGAGCCAACCGGGAACCGTAAATGCTGTGAGGCTCGAAGATGATGATGGTGAGATAAGCACAGACGCTGACAATCATCAGCGGCATGAACATGGTGTACCCACCCGTCAGCTCTGCGATCAGGAACACCCCCGTCAACGGGGCATGCATCACCCCCGACATCACACCCGCCATGCCCAACAAGGCGAAGTTCTTCTCCGGTACATAGACACCAATCTGATTGATGTTCCACAGTCGGGAGAAGAGGAATCCGGCAAAGCAGCCAATGAACAACGAGGGAGCAAACGTACCGCCACAACCTCCGCCACCGTTTGTTGCAGATGTAGCAAACACCTTTGTAAACAGCACCAGGGCAATATAGGGTATCAGCATCGTACCCTGACCAGAGAAGAGCGAATTGTTCAGGATGCTGTTCCAATCGGCTTCCGTCCGCCCGTTCAGTAAGAGGTTGATGCTACTGTAGCCCTCGCCATAAAGTGCCGGGAACAGGAATATCAGCAGACTGAGGATGGTTCCGCCAATGGCCAGCCGTATGTAGGGCTTGTCCTTAAAGCGGTCGAACATATCCTCGCAGACACCCATCGTACGGATGAAATAGAGTGACACCAGTCCACAGACGATGCCCAACATCACACAAGCAGGGATGCGCTCCACCGACCACTCGCTGTCGAGATGAAAGGAGAACAAGGCGGCATCGCCACTAAAAATATAGGTAAAGCAAGTGGCAGTCACACAAGAGACGAGTATCGGAAGGAGTGCCGACATCGTCATGTCGATCATCAGCACCTCCAGCGTGAACACCAGTCCTGCGATCGGGGCCTTGAAGATGCCGGCAATGGCTCCGGCGGCACCACAGCCGACCAGCGTCATCAGCATCTTGCGGTCCAGATGGAACAGCTGACCTAAGTTTGAGCCGATGGCCGACCCTGTCAGCACGATAGGAGCCTCGGCACCGACAGAGCCGCCAAAGCCGATGGTGATGGCCGAAGCGATCACCGACGACCAGCAGTTATGCGACTTCAGTCTCGACTTGTTCGACGAGATGGCATAAAGGATTCGGGTGATGCCGTGAGAGATATTATCCTTGACGATATATCGGACGAACAACGACGTCAGGTAGATACCCACGACAGGATAGACCAGATAAAGCCAGTTGGCGCCTGTGCGATCGAACTGGCTTGTAAGCAGCAGTACGATCTGATTGATGATCCAATGGAGCACAAAAGCAGCCACGGCTGCAAAGAAGCCAACAAGCAGAGCGAGAATGATCATGAACATCTTCTCGCTGACATGCTCCACGCGCCACTCATGTAGCCGGTGTAGCAAGGTTGGCTTGCTGTCTATCGTCGCTTCCATTGCTAATCCAAGGCCCTATCCGCCATAATCTGCCTTTACTTCCTTATTACCGTCACCTCTCCGTTGGCCTTCAGTTTGATGATGCTCGACGGAGTATGAGGTTTATGCTCCTGTCTGCGCGACCAGCACACATAATCAACGGCATCAAGGATACGCTGGTCTATATCGCAGTAATTCTGTGCTGCAGGCTCACCACTGATGTTGGCCGAAGTAGAAACGATGGCTTTCTGGAAACGGTAGCAGAGCTCTTTGGAAAAAGGCTCATTGGTAATCCGGATGCCTACACTCCCGTCATCAGCAATCAGGTTCTGCGCCAGATTGATCGCGCCGTCGAGAATCAGCGTCGTGGGTCTGCCATCACCTTCCTTCAGGCTGTCAACAAGTTGCCACGCCACATCGGATACATTTCTGAAGTAGCGCTGCATACGTGCATCAGAGTCCACCAGGCAGATGAGAGCCTTCGAGTCATCACGCTGTTTGATCTCGTACACCCTCCTTACGGCCTCTACATTTGTGGCATCACAACCGATGCCCCAGACAGTATCGGTGGGGTAGAGAATCACCCCACCCCGCCGCATCGTCTCTACGGCATTCTTGATGTCCTGTTCACGTGTCATTTAAAGAGCGAACTTATAGCCGACGGTAATCTGGAACACCTGGTTCTTGAAGTCCTCGCCAACCTCCTTGCTAACGTTCTTCAGACCGATGTTGTAACGGGCGTCGATGACGATGGGCACCTTGAACTGGTAGCTGACACCCACGGGGATGGCGATGTCGAACTTCTCGCAACCGTCCATAATGCTCTGATCAAAATCGGACGACTGGTTGAGGTTCCCTTGTTCGCTCTTGAGGGTGAACTTCATATCGGCATTGGTGAGGAATCCGAACTGCACACCAGCCTTCACGGCAAAGCCCCGGAAAAGATAGGCATTGATAACAACCGGCACATTGACATAACCCAGTTCTACCTTAGTATCCTTCAACTCGGCCACAACGCCATTGAAGCTAAACGACTTATCCTTCCATCCGCAACCCTGTTGGGCATAGTTCACACCGGCAGCAAGGCTGAAAACATTGGAAAGCTGGTATTCTGCCTCGCCACCAATAATAAAGCCACCCGTAGCCGTCTTGTCAGACGTCAGGTTGACTCCACCCGCGCCGGCTGTATCGAGATTGGGCATATTACTTAACATAGACCCTGTTGCACCCAATTTGGGCTGGAGAGAGAATGTACCTGCCTCAAACTGGGCACTGGCTGTCACTGTTGCCGCCATCATGGCGACGATCATCATCATTTTTTTCATAATCGTTACTATTTTAATATTAAAACATTCTATATTAATAATAATGTATTAGAACTCACTGGTAAAGTGGAACCTGATATGCTTGAAGTCTTCCTGCGCCATCGACAGCACATAGCCCGAGTCGGCCAGGAACACGTCGCGTCCCTCCTTATCCTTCGCCATATACTGATACTTGCGCTTCTTGAAGTTTTCCAGCTCAGCATCATCATCACTCTCTATCCAACAGGCCTTATACAAATGGACAGGCTCCCAGCGGCACTTGGCATTATACTCATTCTCCAGGCGATACTGAATGACCTCGAACTGCAATTGTCCCACGGTGCCGATAATCTTACGGTTATTGAACTGGTTGACAAACAGCTGGGCCACGCCCTCGTCCATCAGCTGGTCGATGCCCTTCTGCAGCTGCTTCGACTTCATCGGGTCGTCATTCTCAATATATTTAAAGAGTTCTGGTGAGAATGAGGGAAGTCCACGGAAATGCAGCTGTTCACCCTCAGTAAGGGTATCGCCAATCTTAAACAGGCCGCCCGTATCAGGCAATCCTACGATGTCTCCCGGCCATGCCTCCTCGATAGTCGACTTCCGTTGCGCCATGAACTGTGTAGGTGACGTAAAGCGCATGGTCTTTCCCTGACGCACATGCAGATAGGGCTGATTACGACGGAACTGTCCACTGCAAACCTTACAGAAGGCGATACACGAGCGATGGTTTGGGTCGATATTAGCCGTAATCTTGAAGATGAAGCCCGTGAACTTGGGCTCATCGGGCTGCACATCGCGCTCCTCGGCCTTCGTCGGACGTGGTGAGGGTGCTATCTCCACGAAGCAATTCAGCAGTTCTTGTACGCCGAAGTTGTTTAAAGCCGAGCCAAAGAACACCGGGGCCACCTCTGCCGAACGATAGCTGTCTACATCAAACTCCGGATAAACGCCATCTACCAGCTCCAGGTCTTCTCTGAGTTTGGCAGCATCCTGCTCCCCTACCCGCTGATCGAGCTCTGCACTATCAATGTCTACCTCCACCTTTTCAGTCACGCGCTGCTTGTCGGGCGTGAACAGGTCGAGCTTCTGTTCATATATATTATAGACGCCTTTGAACTTAGCACCCTGATTGATGGGCCAGCTCAGCGGGCGCACGCTAATCTCCAGCTCCTTTTCCAGTTCGTCGAGCAGGTCAAAGGGGTCCCGTCCCTCACGATCCATCTTATTTATAAAGATGATCACAGGCGTCTTACGCATGCGGCAGACCGTCATCAGCTTACGCGTCTGAGTCTCCACACCTTTCGCGCCATCCACTACAATAATGGCAGAGTCGACCGCCGTCAACGTGCGGAAGGTGTCTTCAGCAAAGTCCTGGTGACCAGGGGTGTCGAGGATGTTCACCTTATACTCTACATTCTTGCCGTCGGGCGTGTAATCGAATTCCATCACGGAGGTGGATACGGATATGCCTCGCTGCTTCTCTATATCCATCCAGTCGGAGGTGGCCGTCTTCTTAATCTTATTGTTCTTGACGGCTCCTGCCACCTGTATCTGTCCACCGAAAAGGAGGAACTTCTCTGTCAGCGTCGTCTTACCAGCATCCGGGTGCGATATGATTGCAAAGGTTCTTCTTCTGTCTATTTCCTGATTCATCTACGATGACTTACGATTATTCTGATGATACGATTTGATTGTTACAATTGAGCGATGCATTCGGCGAGGGATTCTTCCCAGTAGGGGATCTCAAGGCCGTAAGTCTGCTTAATCTTTGTCTTGTCGAGCACGGAATAGTGCGGACGTGCGGCGGGTGTCGGATACTCCTCGGTGTGAAGAGGACGCACGTGACAGGTCGTGATCCCGGCGATGCGGTGGATGGCCTTCGTGAAGTCGTACCAAGAGATGACGCCTTCGTTCGAGAAATGATACAGTCCGGGCTTCACCCCCTGGTTGATGGCGGCGAAGATAGCCACAGCCAGGTCTCTGGCATAGGTCGGCGTGCCAATCTGATCAAAAATCACGCCTAACTCTGATTTCTCCTTACCTAAGCGGATCATGGTCTTCACAAAATTGTTACCGAAAGTGGAATAAAGCCATGCGGTGCGGATAATCATTGAATTCACACAGGCTTTCATCACATTTTCCTCACCGGCGAGTTTGGTTGAACCGTAGACGCTGTTCGGGCAAACGGGGTCTGTCTCGACATACGGCGTATGATTCGTGCCATCAAACACATAGTCCGTCGACACCTGAATCATCCATCCGCCACGGTTACCGATTGCCGCTGCCAGATAACCGGGCGCCACAGCGTTCAGCAGATGGCATAGCTCCGCATTCTCCTCGGCTTTATCAACAGCCGTGTAGGCTGCACAGTTCACGACGCCATCAATCTGATTCGCAGCAATATACGACTCTACTGCCTCGCTGTTGGTTATATCGAGCTCAGCTACATCCGTATTAAAATATGTATGCTGGGGATTCTCTTTCTCCAGCAACTGCATTTCGTTTCCCAATTGGCCATTACAGCCAGTAATCAATATCCTCATACGTACCTAATTATTATTCAAATTTCAATCCCTCTTCTTTATCTTTGCGATAGTAATCGCTGAGCATGCCGATGAAGGTAGAGATCTCCTTCACGGCGTGGGCGGTATCTGGCGACAACTCCTTCTTCTGCAGGCGCAGCAGCATCACGCCATAGAGTGAGTTGAAGCACGTCTCAATCTCGTTCTCTTCCTTATTAGCTCCACGATTTCGGAGTTCAACAATAAACGGTAGAACCTTGTAATATTCCGTATTGTAAAAAGGGAACTTTGACGACTGTAGCAACTGACTATGCAGTTCTATAAGCATTTGCAACGTCACCTTATTAATTTGTAGGTGGCCCTTCTCGCGACAACCTTCTTGGTTCATCATGCGGATGAGGTTCCCATACCAGTCGATCTCCTCCTCTTTCTGCTCTTCAGACAGGTCGAAGCGTTCAATATACTCTCGCTTTATCCTTGTCAGCGAACAATCGAAAGCCCTTATTGTATCTTCAACCTGCCACATATAAAGCAGATACTCCGCTATATTCTTCTTGCGTAATTCCTGTGCTATAAACACTTCTCTATACTTTTAACCTTTTTACCTTATATATTATTAGAAGAACCTGATCAGGTTCGTAGTCGTGCCTAACAACATGATGACACTACCGATAATCACAGCCACGCCGATAATCTGATTGATGATCTTGATACCCGTCGTATCAAACTTCGTACGTATTCTATCTACCAGCCATGTCAGGCCCCACCACCATAAGAGAGCGCCACCCACAATACTGGCAAAGCCCACCAGCATCTCAAACGGATGATTGGGCAGCACAAAAGCGAACTGGGCATACATGGCCAGGAAAAGGAAGATAATCAGCGGATTGGAGAATGTGACGAGAAATGCCGTCCATGTATTATACCACAGCGAGCCTTTCTGCTGGCCCGACTGGTGCATCTTCTTCGTAGGATCAGACTTATAGGTGTATAGTCCGAAACAGAGCAACATGATACTACCGCCAATCTGAAGATAGAAACGATTCTGGTCGTTGTTGATCAGATCCATCACAAACGACATACCAAAGCCTGCAAATCCTGCATAGATAATGTCGCTCGCCGCCGCACCGATTCCTGTAGCCAAACCATACCAACGTCCTTTGTTCAGCGTCCGCTGCACACAAAGGATGCCTACGGGACCCATCGGAGCGCTGGCAATCACCCCGATCATCATCCCCTTGAAGATAAAATCTAATATATTAATAGGTATATGTATCGGCATATCGGGTGCAAAGGTACGAATTTTAAATGATACTAGGTCACTTTTTAGGCATCTTTTTTAATCTTAGCTGATTTTTAGGCACATCATCGTAAGGTCGTCATTGGCTTCAGCACCGTCACGATGACGTTTCACCTCGGCCATCAACGTCTCTATCACATCCTTCGCATTCTTGAAAGAGGAATGCTCCAGAATATTCAGCAGGCGATCATCGCCAAACTGCTCCTGTCGACAATTCTCGGCTTCGTTTAAGCCGTCCGTATATACCAGGAATGGCATTCCTTTAATAGAATCCACGTGTTCCTCTTTGAACTTCAGCCCGGGCCACATGCCGATAGGTGCATTGGGAACCATCTTCAGGAATGTCCACTTACCACTCTCATCCTTAATCAGCGGTGGATTGTGGCCGGCATTGCAGAATTCGAGGTGACCGGTAGACAAGTCAGCCAGTCCAAGGAACATCGTGACGAACATGCCCTGTTCGTTATCCTCGACCAATGCGGCATTCATACGGGTAAGGATTTCTGCGGGCTCCATACCCTGTGAGGCCAACGTCCGGAAAAGTCGTGTGGCCTGGGCCATGAAGAGTGAAGCCGGGACCCCCTTTCCTGACACATCGCCAAGGGCAAAGTAGAGTTTATCACCTATCAACAAATATCCATAAAGATCTCCCCCAACTTCTTTCGCTGGTTCGATAATGGCATAAATATCCAGTCCTTCCTGATCGGGAAAGATATTGGGAACCATCGACATCTGAATATCCCGTGCAATGCGGAGCTCACTCTCGATACGTTCCTTGGCTGCCGTCGTCTCCTCAAGTTTATCATAGGCATGCTGCAGTTTTTCATGGGCATGTTCCAATCGTTTGGCAGAGCGGTGACGGAAATAAATAAACAAGGAAAAGAAGGTGACTACAAGTCCCAATGTAATCAGTGCGCCATAAAGCTGCTGACTGGCCAGGTTTGCCTGTTGCTGGGCTATCTCAGCCTCCTTGCCCTGCGTGTCGTAGATAGTCGCCAGTTCCGCTGTGGTACTGTTTTTCTGGTTAGTAATGGCAGAGTCGAGCATCAGTAGGATACGCTCTGCGGCAACGTGGGCAGAGTCTCTACGGCCAGCCTCTTCGTTCGCCCGGAACTTTGGCAGCATGTATAACTGGATATTGTCAAGTGAGGGTTCCATGCCCCAGTCACTGAGTGTCTGGTCAAGATAGCGGTAGTTGTCCGCAGCCTCCTTGAAACGGCTGGCAGCCATCAGGTAATCGTTGGCATTGATGTGACCGGGACCAGTCTTAGAGTAGTCGGTCTTCAGGAAAGCCTTGTAGGCCTCGGCTGCCTCCTCTTTTTGGCCCAGTCCCTGACGTGCCACAGCACGCATAATCTCGATACGTCCCTGATACTCATCAAAATATTCCGTCCTGGCATCGGGTCTTTCCCTATACATATTCAGCAGCATCTCCGTCCGGTCAATCCAATAGATAGACTCAGCATAGCGCCGCATGTTGATATAAGCAAGACTGGTATAGACCGTACCAATGACGGCTTCCTGAAAACCGCGGCTGGTGCTGTCAGACTGCCAACGGTTGGCATAATGTCCGCGAGCGGTCAGAAAACTCTCATTGGCCTCTTTGTCCTGTCCAAGATTCAACTGGCAGCAGCCGATGTTATTCAACAAAATGGCATAGTCAATATCGGAACCAATGCCGGAAGCCTCCATTTTCTTCACGGCAGGAATGGCGATACGGAGAGATCCCTCGAAGTCACCTTTCACAAGCAACAACTCCGACAACCGACGGGCCACCTTGTTATAGTTCAGCTGGTCTACATCACTCTTTACCTCGTACTCGACGGCCTTCCTGTAACACATCTCCGCCATGCTATACTGTCCCTGCCGATAATAAGCAGTTCCCCGCCAGCGATTGGCATTGAGCGGAGAGATGTCGCCAGCTTTCTCAAGACTGTCTACAAGTACCAGCATGCGATTGTAGTCTTTCAACACGCCCACATCAAAAAGCAGACTATCCGCCTTGCTCGACTTGACAGACTTTATATCTTGGTTCGTCTTACCACATGATACGATAATAACGACTATAAGAAACAATACTATCTGAATTTTCAAGCTCCTTTTCATACAACACTTGCTTTAGTTGATGGCAAAGTTAGTTATTTTTTTTAAATTGACAAACTATTTAGTTGTTTTTTTGGAAAAGAAGATAGGAATTAAAAATTATTTCGTAACTTTGTCGCCAAATTTAGAATCATAAACATAAAGCTATAAGATTATGAATGAACAAAATGCAGCAATCAAGCCGTATGTAATCGGCTTGGATTTAGGAGGAACGAACTCCGTCTTCGGCATTGTAGATGCCCGTGGAGAGATCAAGGCTACTACAGCTATTAAGACTGGGGGCTACGAGAAAGTGGAAGATTACGTCGATGCTTGTGTAGAAGCCCTTCAAGTCATCATCGATCAGGTAGGCGGGATTGAGAAGATCAAGGCTATGGGTATCGGTGCGCCAAACGGCAATTACTATAGCGGGACAATCGAGTTCGCCCCGAACCTTCCTTGGGCTCACGATGGCGTGGTACCCCTGGCGAAGATGTTTAGTGAGCGTCTGAACAACATACCCGTTGCATTGACAAACGATGCTAATGCCGCCGCCATCGGTGAGATGGTGTATGGTGTAGCCCGAGGCATGAAAAACTTCATCGTCATCACTCTTGGTACAGGCGTTGGCTCAGGCATCGTGGTGAATGGCCAGTTGCTCTACGGCCACGATGGCTTCGCAGGAGAACTTGGACATGTAACCATGGTACGCGGTGCCGAAGGACGTAGCTGTGGCTGTGGACGCACAGGCTGTCTGGAGGCATACTGTTCAGCAACAGGTGTTGCACGAACTGCCCGCGAACTACTGGCAAAGACCGAGCGTCCAAGCCTGTTGCGCGAGCTGGATCCCGAAAAGATCACCTCACTCGATGTAAGTATCGCCGCCGGAAAAGGAGACGAACTGGCAAAGGAGATATATGACTTTACGGGTAAGATGCTCGGTGAGGCATGTGCTGACTTTGCCGCCTTCAGCTCACCTGAAGCATTCATCTTCTTTGGTGGCATGGTGAAGGCTGGTGAATTGATCATGAAGCCAATCCGCGAAGCATATAACGCCCATGTCCTACAGATATTCAAAGGCAAGGCTCAGTTCCTTGTCAGCGGCCTCGACGGTGCAAGTGCTGCTGTCTTAGGAGCCTCGGCTATCGGCTGGGAGATTCAATAACAAACGCTAAAAGATAACGTTTACGTTATTTTTCCATAATTTTAGTTCGTAGTTTCACTTTTTTTACGTAACTTTGTGCGCAAAAAGTAAGACTACGAACTAAATACTTGACAAAATGAAGAGAAAATCCCTATGGATGATGCTATGCCTGCTTATTCCCACACTGGCTTCCGCCCAAGGTTGGAATGAGACGGAGTACAAACAGATTGAGCAAAGCATCCGTGAGCCGCAGTTTGCGGACAGAGTGTTCCCCATCACAAAGTATGGAGCGAGAGCAGATGCCCCCGCAGCCAAAAACCAGAAAGCTATTCAGAAGGCTATCGACCAATGTTCGAAGAAGGGCGGCGGAAAGGTCGTCGTTCCTGGTGGACAGACATTCCTGACAGCCGCTATTGAACTTAAGAGCGGCGTTAATCTCGTCGTAGAAGAAGGTGCCGTGCTGGAGTTTGTGTTTGAGCCAGAACTTTACCCCATTGTGGAAACATCATGGGAAGGACTGGAGTGTTTCAACCTCTCTCCGTGCGTCTATGCCTTTAAGGCCAAGGACATCGCCATCACTGGTAAAGGTACCATCGACGGCGGTGGCTCTAACGACACATGGTGGCCATGGAACGGCAATCCGCGCTTCGGATGGAAAGAAGGAATGATAAGCCAGCGCGTGGAGGCCCGTCCCAGACTTCTGAAGAATGGTGAGGACGGCATTCCTATGTATAACGAGAAAGGCGAACGTTCACCAGAGCGCGTGTTCGGCCCGAAGGATGGCCTGAGACCGCAGCTCGTCAGTTTCAACAAGTGCGAGGGCATTCTTTTGGAAGATGTTACTCTGCTACGCTCACCATTCTGGGTCATCCATCCTCTCCACTCAACGGATATCACCGTCCGCAGGGTGAAGATGATCAATGATGGGCCTAACGGTGACGGCTGCGATCCTGAATGCTGCGATCGCGTCCTCATCGAGGATTGTTTCTTCAATACCGGTGATGACTGTATCGCGATCAAGAGCGGTCGCAACCGCGACGGACGGGAACGCAATATGCCTTCAAAGAATATCATCATCCGTAACTGCGAGATGAAGAACGGTCACGGCGGTGTAGTCATCGGCTCGGAGATTTCCGGCGGTTGCCAGAATGTGTATGCCCATGACTGCGTGATGGACTCCCCCGAGCTGGAGCGCGTGCTTCGCATCAAGACGAACTCTTGCCGAGGCGGTATTATTGAGAATATCAACATGAAGGATATCAAAGTCGGCGTCTGCAAGGAGAGTGTGCTGAAAATCAACCTCGATTATGAGCACAATGAGGTATGCTGCCGCGGCAACTATCCCACCGTCAGGAATGTCTATATGGAAAACGTGACCAGTGAGAAGTCGAAGTACGGCGTACAAATCATCGGTCTCGATGAAGACACTTATGTCTACGATGTGAAAGTCAAGAACTGTAAGTTCAATGGCGTTCAAGCCGGTAACTTCTCGTCGGGCAAGATCAGGAACGTCAAATTCGAGGACTTATACGTTAATGGCAGTCTGGTACTGCAAGAGAAGCCGTACAAGCACTATAGCGAATGGCTGACCTACTCTGAGATGAAGCGAGTGCCGAAAAGTTATCTTCTTGATTTCTCGTCGAAACCCAAATGGAGTTATGTGATGGGAATTGAGTTGGAAGGTATGCTTGACACCTATTTAAAATATGGAGGCGAAGACATCCGTAAGTATTGCCAGGAGTATACCGACACGATGATCAATGCCAAGGGCGACATCCGGGGCTACGATATTTTGGACTACAACCTTGATAACATCCGCACCGGTCATTTTGTCACTCGCATGTACCAGCAATGGCCTGAAGCCAAGAACCTTATAGCCATGCAAACCATGATGAAGCAACTGCAAGACCAGCCACGCACCATCGCCGATAAGGTATTCTGGCACAAGGCTATTTATGCCTATCAGGTGTGGCTCGACGGTATCTTCATGGGACTACCCTACAGAGTTCTCACGGCTCCCATCACCACCCCGGCAAAAGATGTCAAGAAGGGTGCCGTCACAAAAATCTACGATGACGCCGTCAACCAATTGAAGATCACTTACGAGCGGACACTCGACCCGAAGACTGGTCTGAACCGTCATGCCTATGACGAGACACGTAACACCTTCTGGGCCGACAAGGAGACTGGTCTCTCTCAGCATTGCTGGGGGCGCGCCCAAGGTTGGTACACGATGGCTCTCATAGAGGTGCTTGATGCACTGCCCGAGGACTATGCCCGCCGTTCTGAGGTCATCGACCTGTTAGTAAAAGACTTCGATGCTATCCTCAAGTGGCAGGATAAGAAGACTGGCGTATGGTATCAGGTAATGGATAGCCCCAGCCGAGAAGGGAACTATCTGGAAAGCACTTGCTCAGCCATGTTCACCTATGCCCTCCTGAAAGCCTATCGCAAGGGATATGTCGGCGCAAAATACCGCGATGCTGGTATCAAGGCATACAAAGGCATCATCAACAATTTCATTCGAGTGAATGCCGACAAGACCATCTCACTTACCAACTGCTGTGCTGTGGCCGGCCTTGGCCCTGCCGCAACCCCAGAGGTTATCGCCGCAATGAAGAAAGTGAACCCAAAGGGCAACGTCAAAGAGAACAAAAGGCGTGACGGAGGCTATGACTACTACCTCTCAGAGCCTATCCGTGATAATGATGCGAAGGGTGTAGGACCATTCATCTGGGCCTCTCTCGAGATGGAAATGTTGGGATATGATACAGAGAACACGACGGCTGCCATTGACAGGCAGTCGGTCGTGACTCGAAACAATCCTTTGATCACCGAGGCTGATCCCCTCGCCTCTCTCTCTGTCGGCAACGGTCATTTCGCCACGACGGTCGACATCACAGGACTGCAGTCCTACCCTTTTGAATATGGGGCAGGTGTGCCCCTGACAGCCATGTCCGACTGGGGATGGCATAAGTTCGAAAACACCACCGGTCTGAAGCCAGAGGATTCGGAGAAGACCTTCAACCTCGGCCACGGTCACCAAGAGGTATATGCCGTAGAGCACAAGGCCTCATCCGGTTCACCGGAACGAAACATTCAGGCCACGAAATATTTCCGTGTCAATCCACACCGTCTAAATCTCGGCACCATCGGGCTCGACCTCAAGGATTCTCAAGGGGCCCTACTCCCCCTGACCTCCCTAAAGAGCCCTCACCAATCCCTCCACCTATGGGACGGAGAGATAGAATCAGACTTCAAAGTTGACGACGACCCCGTTGAAGTCACTACCGGTGTCCATCCGACGAAGGATGCCATCTATGCCAGAATTCAGACCAACCTCTTAAAAGACCGAAGGGCAACAGTCGCCCTTCGGTTCTCCTATCCTACAGGAAACCACTCCGACGATGCCAACGACTGGACAAAGCCCGAACGCCACCAGTCGGTCATCACCTCCCAAGACGACCATTCTGCCATCATTGAGCGGACCGTCGATGATACTAAATACTATGTCCTATTGCAATGGGAGGGACCTGCCGTCCTTCAAGAGTGCGACCGTCACCATTTTGAGCTCAGCACATCTGATAATGTTCTCACTTTCGCCGCAGAATATCTCCCTAATCTCCCTAACCACCCTAATATCCCTAACCACCCTAATATCCCTACCTACGAATACGACCAATACCACAAGATTACCCAGCGCCACTGGCACCAGTGGTGGAACTCAGGTGCCATCGTAGACTTCTCACGCTGCACAGACCCAAGATCAAAGGAACTGGAGCGTCGTGTCGTACTATCTCAATATCTCACACAAATCAACTGCGCCAACAACATGCCCCCACAAGAAACGGGCCTTACCTACAATTCATGGTTTGGGCGTCCTCATCTGGAGATGACGTGGTGGCATGCCGTTGACTTCGCCCTCTGGAACCGTCCAAAGGTATTAGAGCAGATACTCAGATGGTATAACGAGACCGCTTATCCCATTGCCAGGCAAATAGCAACGCGCCAAGGATTCAAAGGTGTACGCTGGATGAAGATGACCGACCCCTGGGCTGGTGAAGCCCCCTCGAATACCGGGTCGTTTCTTATCTGGCAGCAGCCGCATTATATCTACATGGCTGAGGAGATGTACCGCAGCAATCCCTCTGCAGAAACGCTTAAGAAATACGGTGAACAAGTAGAAGCCACCGCTGAGTTCATGGCCGACTTTGTGAGTTATGATCATAAGTCTAATCTCTATCATCTCAAGGGTGCCACCGCCATGCAGGAGTGTATGACCAAGGACATCAGCTATGACCAGCCCTTCGAACTGGCATACTGGCAATACGGTCTTTCGATAGCCAACAATTGGCGGGAGCGCCTTGGCAAGTCACGTTGCAAAGAATGGGATGATATCGTAGCACATCTGGCCCCGCTACCAGAGAGCAAGGGTGTTTATACGGCAGGCATCCCGACAGGGCAGGTTGAGGCGCTGAAAGCCTTCGACCCTTTCGACATGCCACTCTCCAAAGGCACCGAATCCTTTGCAGAAAAGACCCGCCACGACCATCCCGCCGTACTCGGCGCTTGCGGCCTTCTCCCCTCTCCCCCTACTCACCCTAATCGCCCTACTCACCCTAATTCCCCTACCCCCTCCTACACCTTATTATATAATATAGATAAGATGAAGCAGACCTTCGACTGGGTGAAGGACAACTGGAACTGGCAAACCACGTGGGGATGGGATTACGGCATGATTGCCATGACTGCAGCCCGTCTGGGAGAACCAGAGAAAGCCCTTGAAGCACTACTCATTGACACCCAGAAGAATACATATCTTAAGAATGGACATAACTTCCAGACAGCCGACCGTCTGCGCTGTTATCTGCCAGGCAATGGAGCACTACTCACCGCCGTGGCTATGATGTGTGCCGGCTGGGATGGATGTCAAACTCCTCTCAATCCCGGTTTCCCTAAAGACGGGCGATGGGACGTCAGATGGGAAGGATTACAAAAGATGCAATAAGTATAATTATCAAATAAGACAGAAATGAGAAAAAAAGTCAATTTCCTTTGGGCAATGCTAATCGCTATCAGCCCTATGGCCCTTGCCGAATGTACTAGTCAAGACAACCCTGTATCTATCATTGACCCGGAACCCACACCGACTCCGGAGCCAGAAGAAGAGATATCCGAGACGGTTGCCCCCGCCTTCCCCGGTGCAGAGGGACACGGACGCTACATCACTGGCGGACGTGGCGGAGAAGTGCGCCATGTCACAAACCTTAACGATGCAGGAGAAGGGTCGCTGCGTGCTGCCGTCAACGGAAGCAAAAAGAAGATTGTTGTCTTCGACGTATCTGGCATCATCGCGTTGAAATCCGACCTGGTCATCGGAGCCAACACCACGATAGAAGGTCAGACGGCACCTGCACCAGGCATTACAGTAAGATACCGTACTGTCAGACCCGGCGACAACAATATCATCCGCTTCCTCCGTATCCGTCGAGGAGAGGAGAACGACGTGAACGATGGCGCCGATGCCACATGGCAGCGTCAAAAAGACGGCATCGTACTCGACCACTGTTCCTTCAGTTGGAGCATCGACGAGATAGCCTCTTTCTACGACAACCAGCACTTCACGATGCAGTGGTGTACCCTCGGCGAGGCCCTGGCCAATCCCGGCCACAGCAAGGGCGAGCACAGCTACGGCGGCATCTGGGGCGGTAAGGGAGCCTCCTTCCACCACAACTTCCTCTGCCACATGCAAAACCGCGTGCCTCGCTTCTGTGGGGCTCGGTATAATTACGACAAGTATGATACCGAGAAATACGCCAACAGCATCCAGGCAGAGATTGTTGACTTCCGCAACTGCGTGATGTACAACTGGGGAGCCGGCAATGGCTGTTATGGCGGTACCGGCGGCGGCAACATCAACATCGTCAACAACTACTACAAGGCCGGCCCTGCCACCAAAAACAAGACGCGTGTCACCCAGATCTCTGTTGCTACTTCCAGCAACGCCTCTGGTTCCGACTTCATGGGGTACTGTTCACGCTACTACATCAACGGCAACTATGTGACTGCCGCCAACGACAAAGCCGAGAACTACGACTGGCAGGGTGTCATCTACGACGGCGGTACCTCACTCATTGACGGTGAGCGTTATATCCCCGATACCAAACACTTATATGGCGAGGGGGCTGTCTATAAGAAGAATTCCAAAGACGAGGACTGCGTAAGCATCAAACTCGACAAGGAAGTTGAAACCGGCAAGGTCACCACCCACTCTGCCCAAAACGCCTTTACTCAGGTGCTGGCTTACGCCGGAGCATCCCTCTATCGAGACGGTGTTGACGCCCGCTATATGAAAGAGGCTGCCGATGGCACAACCACCTACACAGGCTCTGCAGTGAAAACCGGTGACGGCAAGACCATTAGCCACCTCCCTGGCATCATCGACTTCGTAAAAGATCAGGGAGCGTACACACTGGAAAGCAACAGCCGTCCTGAGAACTTTGACACCGACGGCGACGGCATGCCAGATGCCTGGGAGACGGCCCACGGCCTTGACCCCAAGACAGACGACTCTGCCGCATACACACTCGACAAGCATAGCTTCTACACCAATGTGGAGGTCTACTGCAACAGCCTTGTTGAGGAAATCATGAAGGCTGGTAACGAGAATGCCGACAGTCAGGTAGACGAATACTATCCGAATATCAGATAACTTATCCATATTAATTCTAAGATTACATGTTAAAACTATCATTACAAAGAACAGCCTGCCTGTGGCTCTTATGTTTGCTGGCAGGCCTTGCCGATGCTCAGGACATAACCGCGACATGGGACTTTAAAGACGAGGCAACAATATCCCAGCTGGCTGCTGCGTCAGAAAGTGCCAACCCTGTCACCATCAGCAACAATGGCATCGACCTGACCGTCGAGTCTAACGGTAACAAAATCGAAGCTACCGAGAACGGCATTACCATCGAAGATGGCGTAGCCTTTAAGGTCCCGGTTAATACCACCCTCGACGCGGTCACCGTTAAAGGTGGCGAAGACTTTGCCTACACTATTGGAGGTGAAGCCGCCGTCGAGGCCGGCACCGACTACACCGCTACAGAAGCAGACGTCAAAAACGGCTACGTGCTCATTGTCAACAATGGCGGAAGCCTCTTAAGCATCAGTGTTGTACAGAAAGAAAAGCCAAAGCCATTGGATCCGCCGGCTCTTGAAGCCCTGACCATTAATGGAGCGCCATACACTGCTGCAGAATTATTCGGGACAGCCTTTGAGGTAAGTATTGAACTTGCGTTTGATGCGCCGATGGTGAATGAAAAGAATCCTATCTCCGCAACAGCCCTCACCGGCGTGGTTGACAACATTAGCTATACTGTCGACGACACAAAATGTACCGTCGTCATAAGCCTAAGCAATGGGGAGCAGACGGTAGAGTACACGCTGAACATCACCCAGAAGCCCAGCGTCAAGTTAACTTATTATGACAGCGATGGCATAACGGTCTTAAAAGAGAGTCTTCGCGAGTTAGGCAAGACCATCGAGACCTTCGATGTCAGCGACGATGCCGTCACAGTAAGCGAGGGTTACAAGATGCGTGGCTGGTATCATGAGTCTTTTGGAGGTCGGAAGTACACCGTCGGCGAGACGGTCAATACAGACATCAGCCTCTATGCCGTCACCACCATCATAGAAGAGGCCAGCACATCTGCGATATACAACTTCGACCTCACAGACATCTACTTCGACCCTGACAACCATGAGGCGTTCACGCCAAAGGGACAGGGATACTATTGGTATGACAAAGAACACGGTTGGGCTTTCAAAAACGGGAATAAGATCGAACTTCTCGTTGGTCCGAAAGCGACGATCAGCCTGAGGCTCTGTCAGGAGAATGCGGCCGACTCCATCATCGTCAAGTCAGAAGCTGGCGACACGCTGGCTGTCTTTAAGGCAAACGTCAAGGACGACGGGGATGTCATCAATTATTCCTACGAAGGTGAAGGTGGGACGATCTCCCTCGACATCAAATCTGCCAGCGAAGTAAAGATACACAGCATCAGGATTATAAACACAGCCGATGCGAACTATACCAACCAAGGCAACTGGTTTATCGTGAATCCCGACGACGCAAACAGCCTCCTCGATGTCATTGAGATGGCCAACACGCTCAACAGCACGAAAAATGCCGAGCGCCTGTATATCTTTATCCCGAAGGGGACATACGGACTGGGTAACGCTGTAGAGACAACCATCAGCGGATACAACATCTCGATGATCGGACAGTCGGCAGACAGTACCGTCATTGTCACCACGCCCGATTATGAAGCAGAAGGATTAGGTACTGCAGACCTGTTAAAGAACACCTCCACAAACCTCTATCTGCAAGACCTTACCTTAAAGAATGCCTACCCATATTACGATAGCGATTCACAAGGTGCCGCCGCAGCGTTCAACGACCTGGGCAACTATACTGTCGGCAAGAACATCAGGATGCTCTCCTATGAAGGAACATACTATAGCATGAACAACAGGTCGCAGGCCTACTGGGAAGACTGCGACATCCATGGCGCCGTCGATTTCATCTGCGGAGGCGGAGACATTCGCATCAAGAACTCCACGCTGTCACTCGAACCGCGGTTCACTGATGGAGGCGGAACACGCATGATCGTTGCCCCCCGTACGATGACAAAGTTTGGACACGTCTTTGATCAGTGTAAGATAGCAGACCTCTCAGAAGGCAAGGGCGGATGGAGCTTCGGACGCACATGGAGCAACCAGCCCATTGCCGTCTATCTGAGCACCACACTTGATGAACACGCAGAGAACTCCATTGTGAGCACACGCTGGACAGAAGAGGGACGCACAGAGATAGACCCCGAGGTGTTTGGTGAATACAACACCATGGACGCTAATGGCATCGACATCACGCCAGAATCGAACACCATCAGGATCAAGTCCAGCTTCCAGACCGTTCTTAGCGCCAGCATGGCATCTGCCTTCGACTACGACAAGATGTTCTCTGCCAATGCCGAAAAGCCTTGGGACCCCGCCAAGTCCACCGTACAGATAGCAGCCCCTGCCGATGCCAAATACGATAATGGCAACATCACCTGGACGGCTGTCGACGGAGCCAAGGCCTATGCCCTGTTCATGAACGACAAGTTCATCACGGTGACTGACGCGACCTCTTACAAGATTGAGGTCAACCCCGATCTTTACAGCCTGTCTATCCGGGCAGCCAATGCGATGGGCGGTCTTGGCCCGAAGGCTCATGTCGCAGGAACCACCGGCATCCAAGCTGTCAAGAGATCAATGGGTGAAGATGCTATCTACAACCTGCAGGGTGTCCGCATCAAGCAGCCCGGTAAGGGAATCTATATCATCAACGGTAAAAAGACGGTTGTGAAATAGCTTCTTCCCTTTATAATATAAATAAGGTGTAGCCCTTTTGTGACTACACCTTATTTTTATACAACGATTTAACACTTTTGCAAACGTTTACGTGTTGTTTTTAGCAAATATTGATGAATAATCCCTCAAAACTAAGTAATTTTGCAACGGATATGCGCCGTTGAAGTGTTAATATTACTTATAATTGCAAAATATCATCACGTATTTGTGCTTTTATTAGTATATTTGCAAAGAAATAGCGACTAACGAAATAAAACAAATTTATAATAATAACTAATTAATAACTAAGTATGCAAGGTAATTTGAAAGCGTTCCGCATCGCGCTGATGCTGGTACTAAGCCTTTTCGTTGGCACAGTATCTGCTCAGACGGTGACAGGAAATGTGGTCGATGAAACGGGCGAGGCCGTCATCGGCGCTACTGTAATGGAGAAAGGTACCAAGAATGCCACAGTGACTGACTTCGACGGTAACTTCACCATTAAGATGGACGGCGGCAAAGTGCTGACGATTTCATACATCGGTATGCAGTCGCAGGATGTCAATGTCGCAGGTAAGACTTCGGTCAACATCGTGCTGAAGGAAGATGCTACAACCCTTCAGGACGTGGTGGTCGTAGGTTATGGTACGATGAAGAAGCAGGACCTGACGGGTTCGGTATCTTCTGTGAATACCGAGCAGTTGAATGCCAAGGGTGCTCCCTCTGTGCTGGGTAACCTGCAGGGTAGCAACCCTGGTGTAAACATCACCCAGACCTCTGGTCGTGGCGGCAGTTACAACATTGAAATTCGTGGTAGATCGTCCATCAACTCCGACACCACCCCACTCTATGTGGTTGACGGAGTAATGTGTGATGATATCGACTGGCTGAACCCCCAGGACATCGAGCGCATCGACGTATTGAAGGATGCTTCATCAACTGCCATCTATGGTTCTCGTGCTACGGCAGGTGTCGTGATGGTAACCACCAAGGGAGGAACCACCGTGAAGAAGGGCGAACAGAAGCCCGTTATCAGTTATGACGGATACTACGGCTGGTCTAAGACTGCCCGTATGCCGGAGTTCATGAACGGACAGCAGTTCTACAACTTCCGTTTTATGAAGTTCTTGACCCAGGCTGGCAATGGAGCATCAGCAACAACCACCAATTCCTCTCACCCCGTCTATCAGATTGGCGGAACCATCCTCGAGCAATGCTTGCTTCGTGAGGCAGAAGGCTCCGGTGCCTATCGCATGAAGGAAATGCTGGCAAGCGGAAACACCTATGATTGGCCTGACCTTGTGACACAGAACGGTAGCCAGCAGAACCACTACCTCGCAGTAAGTGGCGGTAGCGAGACAATCCATTACCACATGGGTGTCGGTTACAATGGTGAGGAAGGCGTATACAAGGGCGATAAGTCCAATCGCATCAACTTCAAGGGTAGCATCGATGCCAAGATCAACAAAGTTGTAAGTGCTGGATTCAGTTTTAATGCTGCCCGTATTAAAAATGAGTATGCCAATGATGCCGCTATTCAGAGTGCTTTCCGTATGAACCCCTACATGACTCCATACGATGCCGACGGCAACCTCAATGCCAAGCCTGGTAATAACGCAGCCCTGAGGACAACATCCTACCAGTTCTCCGATGAGCCCAACCCACTGCTCAAGATGATGAGCACCAGCAAGGAGCGTGAGACCTGGCGAATCTTAGGTAACTTCTATGTCAAGTTCGACATTATCAAGGGTCTGGACTTCAAGACCACCCTCTCGCCAAGCTATAACAACTATCGTGAAGGCTATTTTGAGGGATACAAGGACGAGAACGGCAATTTCTATGATTCTGGTCTGACCCAGAACTCAGCAAGTCTTACGACCAATCGTGGTTTCTCATGGACATGGGATAACATCCTCAACTATAACACGACCATTGCCAACGATCACAATATCGGTATTATGCTTCTTTTCTCACAAGAGGCAAGTAACACTGAGAGAATCAACATGTCTGGTAATGACGTAATGGAACTGACAGACTGGTGGAACATGGGTACTGCAAAGAGATCTGATGGAACGACTGGTCTTTCTGACGGCTCTGGCTCAAGTTACAGTGAGTCGAGCATGACCTCCTACGCAGCACGTCTAAACTACGGCTACAAGGGACGCTACCTGCTGACCGCCACCTTCCGTCGTGATGGTAGTTCCAAGTTCACCAAGGACAATCGCTGGGGAACCTTCCCCTCTGCCGCTGCAGCCTGGCGCATCTCTGAAGAACCTTTCATGCAGAATATCAACTGGCTCAGCAACCTGAAGCTTCGTCTGTCCTATGGTGTAACAGGTAACAACACGGGTATCAGGGCCTATGATACTCAACAGACTCTCTCCTCCCCGATGAGTTATCCTTTTGGAGGTGCCTACAGCACAGGTTACACAGCATCAAGCATTGTGAATAAAGACCTGAAGTGGGAAACCTCTACTGAGTACAACGCAGGTATTGACTTCGGTTTCTTTGGTGGCCGCATCAATGGTAGCATCGATGTCTACCAGAAGACTTCCAAGGATTTGCTCTTCCCCGTTCAACTTCCCTTAGTTTCTGGTGGCGGCACCATGGTAACCAATATTGGTTCTGTACGCAATACTGGTGTTGAGATTGCCTTGACGACTATCAATGTAGAGAATAAGGATTGGCATTGGGAAACAACCTTCACTTTCGCCCATAATAAAAATAAGGTACGCGAGATCAACGGTACAGGTGATAGAGTGCTTGGTAAAGGCCAAACGGATAATTTATTCGTTGGCTATTCCGCCAACAACACTTATGCCTACGAGTGGGGAGGCATTGTTACCGACCGTGACATGGTTGTTCCCGATAACATTGCTGCCAAGAATGCAGGTCTGACACCGGGCTCTACCATGAAGGAGTATGATTATTTCTATAAGGTCTACGGTCTGACAGAAGGTCAGCCCTGGGTAGTTGACCAGAACGGCGATGGCAACATCGATCCCGAAGACCGCTCTATTCAGAGCATGGATCCTGACTGGACAGGCAGCTTCACCTCAAATCTGAGCTGGAAGAACTGGGACTTCTCGTTCTCACTCTATGCCAAGGTGGGTTATAAAGTCTACTCTTCCTTCCTGACCAGCAACATCCTCGACCTCGGTGACCGTGGCCGCCAGAAACTGAATATGGACTGGTATATCCCTGCAGGAACCCTGGTTGACTGTGACGGTTTGAATGAAGACGGTACCTATATCAACCCGAAGTATCAGGAGAGCACCCACTATGGTGAATATCCTTTCCCGAACAATGGTGGTAGCAGCAGTGGTGTTGGCCGCCAGGCATCTGAATGGAATCAGGCCAAGGGTATCTCAAGTGCTTCCTTCATGAAAGTGAAGAACATCACGCTGGGTTACACGTTCGAAAAGAACTTCCTCAACAAGTTCGGATGCAAGCACCTCCGCCTTTATGCAACGGTTACCAATCCGTTCGTGTTCACAGGCTACAAAGGTTTCGATCCTGAGTGGGCGCATGCCGGAGTCAAGCAGGATGGTCCGAGCACCATTAACTATCAGGTCGGTGCAAGCATTAAGTTCTAATATAATCAATACATAAGATAATATGAAAAAGAATATATATTTATCAATAATTGCCGCCCTCTTAGCAGGTTTCACACTGACAGCCTGCAGCGACTTCCTGGAAGCCGAGAACAAGTCGGCGGGCGGACAAACGGCAGATGATGTCTTCGGGAAGGATGCGTCTACACTGCTGACAGCTGCCTACAGCAGTCTGAAGTCATACGGTTTCAGTCCAGACCTGTACAGCAGAGGTACAGACCTGTACATCCATACCCGTGGTAAAACCGTATCGGATTTCGATACATATACCTTTAACGCAGACAATGGTACCATCACAAGTCTATATGCAAACCTTTACAAGACCATAAACTTGTCAAATGGTGTCATCTCTTACGCTGGAGCCGACTCAGAGTTAGGACAGGAAGCACGTTTCCTTCGCAACTACGGCTATTATATACTGACTCAGCAGTTTGGTGATGTACCCTACATTACAGAGTATATCAACAGTGCAGAGAAAAACTATCCCCGCACACCGCTGAATGATGTCTATAACGCCATGATTGAAGATCTGACGAACCTGTATAACAGTTCTTCATTACCTGCTCAGAATCATTCTGGCAAGGCCAGCAAGCAGGCTGTAGCAGCCTTGCTCGCCAAGGTTTATCTGGCAGCAGGCTGGGACATCGACACATCATTAGGCAACGCCATCGATGGATCTTATAATGTCAACAGCACCTCTAATTTCAGTCAGGCTGCCTCTTGGGCAGAGAAAGCCATTAACGGCATAAGCCTGACCATGTCTTTCGAGGATAAGTGGTCACCCTTCAATGAGGGTAACGAGGAGGAGATCTTCTCCATCCAGTATGAGCGCAACGGCTATCCTGGTGACATCATCGATGGAGGACACGCCATGAGCGGAGCCTTCGGCGGCTATTACGGAGCCTACGATGCCAGCGGTATCAAGGGTGCCAGTTCTGAAGACTGCCAGTCTCAGAAGAGCATGTATCTCTTCGAGAAGGGTGACAATCGCTATGCTGCCACATATATGATGGTGATGTACAATTCCAAGAAGGATGCCAGCGGCATACCTGCCTGGGGAACAGAGGGATACTACGCATACTATAACGCAACCGATGCCGACAAAGCAAAGATGGCCATCTGTAAGGTATATTTCCCATACTACTACACTGAGGCCGAGGTTCAGGCATGGATTGATGAGCATCAGAGCCAGCTTATTGCCGACAAAGACGTCTATGCAAATGCAGATGTTCGCGTTTCTCTGCTGACATTGCCACAAGTGACCAACTGGGTCTATGTGCAGGACAACAACGGAAATGCCAAGTGGACGAAAACCAAGGTATCAATCTCCGACTACAACGCCCAGACCAGCAATGGTGCCTGTGTGAAGAAGTTTGACGATGCTGCTGCAGATTTCACCAACAAGAGCAACGACTATCGCGACATCGTGGTGCTCCACGTCAGTGACATGTATCTGATTGCTGCCGAGGCTTACCTGATGGCAGGTCAGACAGCTCAGGCCCTGGAGAAAATCAATGCCGTCCGCGGTCGCGCCGGTCTTCCCGCCCTTGCATCCTTCAGTGCATACCAGCCTGAGTATTCCACCACTGGCAGTTTCAATATCAAGGAAATTGATCTTATCCTTGATGAGCGTGCCCGTGAACTCTATGCAGAGGGACACCGTTGGATGGACCTCCGCCGCACAAAGCAACTTGTCCGCTACAACGTACAGTTCAGCGAGTACATCAGCGACGAGTCGGCCATGAAAGGCAGCGACGGCAATATCAGGTGGTATCGTCCTATTCCCACCAACGAGATTAGTGCCAACACTGGCATAACCAATGATGACCAGAATCCTGGCTATTAATCTCATTAAGGTTTAACAACTAAAAGAAAGAAGAAAATGAAGAAATATATTTTATCAGCATTTGCTGCCCTTGCACTCAGCTGCACTTTTGTAGCCTGTGGCGACGACAATGATGATCCCAACATCAGCTACGACACGACGGCAGCCCAAGGCTCTGCCGGAACCTACAGTGGAACTTGGACACGCACCGGCGACGATGGTACTACATCATACAGTGGCACCATCACATTAGCCGCTGCCAGTGATGCGAATGCAACCAACGTCACGTTCTCTTGTCCAGAGGCTGATCTGAATGCCACATCCTTAGCCAATGTCTGGCATTCCAACTATGGTTTCCAATTCTTTAACCAGACTGTAAGCAGTGCTAATGGACTTGGAGTAGCTTTCTCTGGAAGAATTGATGAATCAGGCAACCTCATTTCATCATTCACCTTGAGTCAGAAGGTTGGCCGAAAGAACTATGAATTTAAGTATGAATTCATAGGAAAAAAATAGAATAAATATGTAAAAAGAGGGGCAGCAAAGAGTTTGCTCCCCTCTTTTAAACTCTTTTAAACAAAAAATCAATCAAAATCTTTGCATATTCAAAAATAAAGATTTAACTTTGCATCGGATTAAACCATTACTAATTATAAACTAAATTTTAAATTTATGAAAAAATTTCTACTTAGCGCAGCTGCTATTATGGCAGCAATGACAATGAACGCACAGGAAGTCTGTACGTTTAATGCAGAAAATGTTCTGGGTTTGGACGCAGACAATGGTACAGCTCTGACAGCAGGAACAGTAATTGGCGAGACTGCCAGTATCGTGGCTACCATTGGCGCCGATGACACTTACAAGCCCCAGTCAGTAAAGGCCACCGCAGGTGATACTGAAATCGACGGCGGCTTGCAAGGTGCTACTAACCCAAAGGACGAGGATGGTACCTCTTCAAACACAACTTTGAAAGTTCCCGTAAGTGGTGCTTTCCTCCAGTTCGAGGCCAAGGCCGACGGTTTCCTCTATGTCATCCACAAGGCTTCCTCCAATAAGGCTTACACCGTGTTCGAAGAGGGCGAGGCTATTGGATACACCTTCGCTGCCATCGGCAACAAGGATCCTCTGCCCGAGGTCTATGAGTTCACACTGACCGGTGCCGGTGAGTACAACTGGCTGAAAGAGGCTGGCATCACATCTGTTGAGTTTGCTGAGCAGGAGTACCTGAAGGCTACCGACAAGGCCGCCTACGATGCTCGCTGGGCTGCACAGGATGACGGAACAACGAAGTGGACCAACATCTCCGCAGGAGGCATTGGTGTCATCAAGTTCCCCGTATTCGCTGACTGCAAGTATGTGGTTAACGCCAGCGGTTCGAAGATTACTGCAGGTGGCTTCGTATTCAGCACTGAGGATAACGTGACTATCAAGTCGGGCGACGTCACCATCATTGGTGAAGGCGGCACGACTCCCGAGCCTGCTGGAGAAGTTCTGAAGGTTGCTGGTGCTGAAGGTGCTATGGATTACGCTGGCACATGGGCAGGTAACTGGTGGAACCTGAACGAGACCATGGATTTGGATGTTTCCTCTTATGACTATCTTTGGATTGACTACGACGGATTTGAGGGTGCCATCCAGTTCGGTATCTTCTACTCTGAGTGGCAGAAGACAGAGTCTTGGGGTGAGGTATGGTACACCGACCAGGTTGACCTCACTGATGCAGCAGGCATCGTTGGTATTCCCGTAGAGAAGACAAAGATCATCGAGAAGGGTGTAGGCGGTGTTGACAGCGAATTCAAAGGCGACGTCTATGCTAAGCACGCTCGTCAGGTATTCACCCAGGATAAGGGTAAAGCTTCTAAGATCAACATCAAGGGTATCTACCTTGGCACAAAGGAGCAGTATGAGGCAGCCCTCGCTGGTGCATCTGCTATCAACGCTGTGAAGGCTGCTGCTCAGGATAGCGACGCTATCTACAATATCGCTGGTCAGAAGGTAAGCGCTTCTTACAAGGGTCTGGTCATCAAGAACGGCAAGAAGTACATCCAGAAGTAATATCTTCCACAACTCTATAAGAAAGGGAATTGCCTTATGGCATTTCCCTTTCTTTAGACAATAAAACAAAATTATACCAAATGGTATTATACCAAATGGTATATTATCCGATAATTATCAGATAACAATCTAACTATCAACCACATGAAGGTACCATTTGAATACGGTTCAATTGCTGAAAAAGAGAATTTCATTGATCGCGAAGAGGACAGGAAGCAGCTAAAGGCTTTTTTGGCTAACGGCATCAACGTGATGCTGGTATCTCCTCGCAGATGGGGGAAATCATCATTGGTTAAGGCCGCGATGGAAGAGCTTAAGCATGAAGATTCTTCAGTAAGGATATGTTATATTGACGCATTCACCATCTCGTCAGAAGAGGACTTCTACAACAAGTTTGCCAGTGCCGTCATTCAAGGGGTATCGTCAAGCGTAGAAAAAAGATGGAACGACTTCGTCAAGTTTATACAAGGAATTGTACCCAGCCTCACCATCAGCAGCGATCCGCTCAACGCTATTGAGGTTAACCTCAGCTATAGACCACTCAAGGAAAGCGCAGAGAGTATCCTCAACCTCCCCGAGAAGATTGCTCTGGCAAAGGGGATACATGTCATAGTCTGCATTGACGAGTTCCAGCAATTGGCCAATCTGCCTGGCTGGAAGAGACTCGAAGGTACCATGCGCTCAGTATGGCAGCAACACCATAACACAACATACTGCATGTACGGCAGCAAAAGGCACATGATGATGGACATCTTCAGCAATGCCAGCAATCCCTTCTATCGGTTTGGTCAGATGTTGACCATCAACAAAATCGAAGAGAAATACTGGATTCCCTACATCATCAAGAACTTCGAAGATTACGGGAAATACATCAGCAACGAATTTGCAGAGCGTATCTGTAGCCAAGTGGCATGTCATTCATGGTACATGCAACAATTCTGTTTCCTCATCTGGATACACACAGACAAGGAGGTGACAGAAAGTATTTACAACCGGCAACTGCAGGCTTTGATTGACACAAACGCCGATATGTTCATGTCGGATATTTCGGGATGCCCACCATCTCAGCTTGCCCTCCTCAGAGCGATTGCAGCAGGTGAGAAGCATCTCAATGCCAAGGATATAGTAAACAAATTCAACTTAGGAACACCGCAAACCATAACCAAGAATAAAAAGGCTGTCATTGCTAAAGACCTGGTAGAGAAACAAGGAAACAACTTGAAATTCGTCGACCCTGTATTCGAGCTATGGTTCAGGCGCGAGTTTTTATAGGGGATGCCCGACTGGCTTCCAAGAAGTACATCTAGAAGTAATCCACTACTTATTTGTAACTTTGCAACATGATACTAACAACGCTTATCGCCATACTACTGATACTGACTGTATGCCCAGCCAAAGCAGAGGAAAACAAAAGGATTCCTTATCTGGCTAATGGGGTGATAGACACTACTGATGTAGAGGCATTGGGACTCACGATGCTTAGTGACACAAGAACTGTAACCATCTTCTCACCCTCGGACTCTACCCATCACTATGCCAACGGTGTGGTGATGACGGCATTCAAAGGCAGGCTCTATTGCATGTGGCAGAGTTCACAGACTGATGAGGATGCGCCGGAGACCTGCGTGATGTACAGTCAGAGCCACGACGAAGGCCTCACCTGGACGAAACCCGCCTTGCTGGCCGCTGCCTCAGACAGCTGCTATTTCACTTCAGGCGGCTGGCATGCCACTGCCGACACGCTCATAGCCTACCTCAACTGCTGGCCTCTGAATATGCAACCCGTAGGCGGCTACACCTATTATATATATAGTACCGACGGAAACCACTGGAGCAGCCAGGCCCCTGTATTGATGGCAGACGGACAACCTATGCAGGGTATCATCGAGCAAGACCCTTATACCCTACCCGACGGCCGCATCATCGGAGCCGTACACTTCCAACCAGGACTGCACGTCTGTCCTATCTATACTGATGACAAGACAGGAATAAGTGGTTGGACAAAAGCCGACTTCAAAGGACACGACCGCGGCAAACAGTCACGAGAACTGGAGCCAAGCATCTACCGTCAGCAAGACGGCACGCTGGTGATGGTGTTCCGCGACCAGACAAGCACCTACCGCAAGATGGTCTCCATGAGTTACGATCGAGGGGAGACTTGGTCGGAACCCGTCGTCACCGACATCCCTGATGCCCGTGTGAAGCAGAGTGCCGGCAACCTGCCCGACGGCACCGCCTTCCTCGCCGGCAATCCTACTGGCGCCAAGCGCCGCTATCCCCTGGTCTTGCTCCTCAGCCATGACGGCATCCGCTTCGACAAAGCCCTGCTGCTACGGGCCGGCGGCTCCGAACTCCAGCCCCAACGCTATCCCGGCAAAGCCAAGACCCTCGGCTACAGTTATCCCAAGTCGATGGTTCACAAAGGAAAACTCTATGTCAGTTATTCTACCAATAAGGAAGACGTAGAGTGTACCATCTGGACATTCACACAAATTCCCTAAACCCGATTTCCCTTTTGGCATATCATCCTCTGACTCCATCTTTGGCACCATATACTGGGAATCAAAAGGAAAGATCGAGCTTAGAGGCGCAAAAGGTATAAGGGTACTGCATGCTGTTTCTGCATTAGAACCATGAGCAAATGTGCAAGTGAAAATTTGTATAGCAAAATATAAAAAAATTGGATGAAATGCCATAAAACAAGCTATCTTATTGATTATCAAGCAGAAAGACTATGTAGTTTACTCTTTTATAATGCCATACAAATGCCATAATCAGCCATTTTTACGAATTTATCATACATATTACAGACTATTTAAAGCGTATATACTGATGCTAAAGATAGGAGTTTATGATAGTTTAGATAAGGTAAACTAACAGTTTACCCAGTCTAAACTGACAGTTTACCCTGTCTAAACTGTCAGTCCAAGCTATTTGTACTATTTGCAACTGCCTTGTTTTCAGAAAGTTAATAGCATATTAAGCATAATTTTATGGCATTTCAAGTGAAAAATGGCAATATGATGGCAATAGAAAACACCAAATGCCATAAGCTAAAACACTGATTTACAAAGGCATAAACACAAATATGGCATTTGGTGCCAAAAAAGTAAAAAGAAAAGAGAAAGAAATTATTTCCACTATCACATAAAAGTAATAATAGCTTACATACTTAAAAGAAAACAAATTGTGGAGGGCGGTCTTCCTAATTCATGATGATAGCTTCACCCGACACCGCCTTCGTTGTGTCGAAGTATGTGTTCATCCTGAAGGCTGGAACAACTGGGGCAAGCCAAGTAATGAGCAGACGGCCTATTATGCCGAATACAAGTGCTATGGCGAAGGGGCTGACACCTCACGGCGTGCCACCTGGGGACATCAGTTACAGGATGACAGAGAATATGACATCCACGACGTGCTGAAAGGTGATGACGGCTGGAATCCGATGGATTGATACGAAAACGGCCGGAAAATTTGGAAATATAATATAAAATGTGTAATTTTGCCACAAAAGATACAGAAATGAAACAAATTACTCTAAAGACTATTTGCATGCTGATGCTACTGACAGCAGAAATGCCGGCATTGGCTGTTGAAAACTATCCCTACCGCAGCGACTACCTATGGCTGACGGTGCCCGACCATGCCGACTGGCTATATAAGGTGGGAGAGAAGGCGAAGGTGGAAGTCACCTTCTGCAAGTATGGTATACCACAAGACGTGGAGGTGAGTTATGAGATAGGTCCCGACGAGATGCCAGCCACCAACAAAGGCAAGGTGAGACTGAAGAACGGACGGGCGACCATCGACATGGGCACGATGAAACAGCCGGGATTCCTCGATCTGAGGCTGACAGCCACGGTGGCCGACAAGAAGTATGAGCATCACGTGAAAGTGGGATTCTCGCCAGAACTGCTGAAGCCCTACACGAAAAATCCTCAGGATTTTGACGAATTCTGGAAAGCGAACCTTGAAGAGGCTCGCAAGACGCACCTGCATGTGGACTGCAAAAAGGTAGATGCCTATTGCACTGACGAGACAGACATGTATCTGCTGAAGATACGCACCGACAGTCGTCACAGCATCTACGGCTACCTGTCGAAGCCGAAGAAAGCAGGCAAGTTCCCCGTGGTGCTCTGTCCACCGGGAGCCGGCATCAAGACCATCAAGGAACCGATGCGCCAGATCTACTATGCCAAAAACGGATTCATCCGCCTTGAGATGGAAATCCATGGTCTGAACCCGGAAATGACCGAAGAACAGTTTCACGATATCTCTACAGCCTTCTCCAGGGAGAACGGCTATGTGGAGAACGGGCTCGACGATCGCGACAACTACTATATGAAGCATGTCTATACCGGCTGTGTGCGGGCCATCGACTATCTCTGTTCTCTCCAGGAATGGGACGGTAAGAACGTCTTCGTTCAAGGTGGCAGTCAGGGCGGTGCACTCTCTCTGATCACGGCAGCCCTCGACAAGCGGGTGACGGCCTGCGTGGCCAACCATCCGGCGCTGAGCGACGTGGCAGGCTATCTTGACAACCGCGCCGGCGGCTGGCCTCACATGAACCGTGACAACAATATGCTGACACCGCAGAAGGTAGAGACCCTGCAGTATTACGACGTGGTGAACTTCGCCCGGCGCATCACCTGCCCCGTTTATCTGACATGGGGCTATAACGACAATGTCTGTCCGCCGACAACAAGTTATATCGTATGGAACCTGATAACGGCTCCCAAGGAGTCGCTCATCACGCCCATCAACGAACACTGGACTACGACGGAAACCAACTACGGGCAGATGCTTTGGCTGAAAGGGAAAATGAAAGAATGAGGGGAAAAAGCATGAAGAGAGTCATCTGTATCATCTGTGTCATCTATGGTTTCCTTTTTGCACAGGCCCAGCAGCGTGAGAAATACGAGTTTAAACGCAACCTGCCTGTCTATGCCGACTCGCTGATAGCCGACCTGACCTTTCCCCTGGCATGGGGCAACAGCGACATCAAGGACTTCGACGCCTGGAAGCAGGCCGCCCGCCAAAAGGTGTTCGACTGCATGCTCACGCCTCCACCACCCTCTGCCAACGGCTATGACGTGAAGGTAATCTTTGAGGAACAGCGCGACGGCTACAAAGCCAGGAAAATAGAAATCCGACTGTCACGTTACTACACCGTTCCTGCCTACGTGCTCATCCCTGACGGCAAGGGACCCTTTCCTGCCGTCAATGCCCTGCACGACCACGGCGGCCACCTGTTCATCGGGAAGGAGAAGATGATTCGCCCACTGGCTTGTGAGGATCCTGCGGTCATCAAGGATGCCGATGAGTGGGTGTCAGGCTATGAGGGCCAGTTCTTCGGCGACTATCTGGCCAAGCATGGCTACGTCGTATTCTCTGCCGATGCCCCGATGTGGGGAGAGCGCGGCCAGATGGAAGGGGCCAAGCGCAACATGTATGATATGATTGCCGGCAACATGATGATGTATGGTATCGACCTCAGTGCCTATATGACATACGATGACATCGCCGGGACGGAGTATCTGGCCTCGATGCCAGAGGTAGACCCGAAGCGTATCGGCTGCACAGGCTGGTCGATGGGTGCCTACCGCGCCTGGATGCTCTCGGCCCTCTCTGACCGCATCAAGGCAGGGGCATCCGTCTGCTGGATGGTGACCACCGACGAACAGTTGACATTCAAGTACAGCCGTACGGAAAACGGAGGCTTCGCCAACTGTTTCCCCGGTCTGCGTCGCTGGCTCGACTATCCTCATATCGCCAGCATAGCCTGCCCCAAGCCGATGCTCTTCATCAACGGTTCGCAGGACAAACTCTTCCCCGTGGCCGGTGTTGAGAAGGCTTTCAAAACGATGCACGCCACCTGGGAAGATCAAGGTGTAGGTGACAGACTTGAGACCGAACTCTGGGAAATGCCACACAGTTGTGGGGTCAGGTCACAGGCCCGCGTTCTGGAATTCTTTAAAAAGTATCTATAATAAAAAATGTCATGATGATGAAGAAACTGCTAACCATGTTTGTACTGGGGCTATGCGCTACAACGACATACGCCCAACTGCCTTACCAGAACACAAGCCTCTCTGCTGCTGAGAGAGCCGATGACCTGTTAGGACGTCTGACCCTTGAAGAGAAAGTGAGCCTGATGATGGACACGTCGCCCGCCATCGAGCGCCTGGGCATACCTCAGTTCCAGTGGTGGAACGAAGCACTGCACGGCGTTGGCCGCAACGGCTTTGCCACCGTGTTCCCGATCACCATGGGCATGGCCGCCTCGTGGGACGACCAGTTGCTGCACCGCGTGTTCACGGCCGTCAGCGACGAGGCCCGTGTGAAGGCCCAGCAGGCGAAGCGCTCCGGCGACATCAAGCGCTACCAGAGCCTGTCGTTCTGGACACCGAACATCAACATCTTCCGCGATCCCCGCTGGGGCCGCGGCCAGGAGACCTATGGCGAGGACCCCTATCTCACATCCAAGATGGGCCTGGCCGTCGTACGCGGTCTGCAAGGGATGACCTACGACGGAAGAGATATTTTGTTTACAGCGGACGGTTTACAGCTTACAGATGATTACACAGGAGGCGTGGAAGGGCTTGCCAGCAAATCAACTGTAAACCGTAAACTGTCTACTGTAAACTATAGGAAGCTCCTCGCCTGCGCCAAGCACTTCGCCGTGCACAGCGGTCCGGAGTGGAACCGCCACGAGTTCAATGTGGAGCAGTTGCCTGAGCGCGACCTCTGGGAGACCTACCTGCCTGCCTTCAAGGCCCTGGTGCAGGAAGGCAAGGTGGCCGAGATCATGTGCGCCTATCAGCGCATCGACGGTCAGGCCTGCTGTGCCCAGACCCGCTACGAGCAGCAGATCCTGCGCGACGAATGGGGCTTCGACGGGCTGATCACCTCCGACTGCGGCGCCATCCGCGACTTCCTGCCCCGCTGGCACAATGTGGCCAAGGACGGGGCCGAGGCCAGTGCCAAGGCCGTGCTGGCAGGCACCGACGTGGAGTGCGGCTCGGAGTATAAGCATCTGCCTGAGGCCGTGCGCCGCGGTGACATCAAGAAGGCCGACCTCGACAAGAGCCTGAGACGATTGCTTATTGCCCGCTTTGAGCTCGGCGACCTCGACCCCGACGAACTGAATCCCTGGACAAAGCTGCCCGAGAGCCTCATCGCCTGCGATGCCCACAAGCAGCTCGCCCTCGACATGGCCCGCAAGAGCATCGTCATGCTAAAGAATAACGGTGTGCTGCCGCTAAAGAGGAAAGAGGATAGTGTGCCATTGGTTGTCCTCGGGGCCAACGCCATCGACTCCGTGATGCAGTGGGGCAACTACAGCGGCTATCCCACCCGCACCATCACCGCCCTTGAAGGCATCCGGCAGTTTGCCCCCCAGGCACGCTTCATCAGCGGCTGCGGCCTGACACACAACGAAGTCTTCGAGAGCCGTTTCGCCGAACTGCGAGCACCCCTCGGCAGCAAAGGCATGCAGGCCACCTATTATAATAATACAGAGATGACGGGCACACCCGCTGCCACCGTCACCCTCACCTCCCCCATCCTGCTGAGCAACGGCGGCAACACCGTCTTCGCCCCGGGCGTCAACCTCGAGAACTTCTCTGCCCGTCTCGATGCCACGTTCATCCCCACCAGAGACGAGACCGTCATCTTCAACATTGCCGGCGACGACAAGGTGCGCCTGATTGTCAACGGCGACACGCTCGTCAACATCTGGCAAGTGCGCCAGCGCATCCAGAACGGACAGAAGGAGATGGCCGTGAAAGCCGGCGAGCACTACCGCATCCAGATCGACTACGTGCAGGAGGCTGGCTTTGCCCTGCTCGGCTTCGACATCCAGCACAAGGTGGCACCCACCCATGAGGAACTGCTGGCACAGATCGGCGACACGGAGACTGTCATCTTCGTGGGCGGCATCTCGCCCAAACTCGAAGGCGAGGAGATGCGCGTCAGCGAGGAGGGCTTCAAGGGCGGCGACCGCACGAGCATCGAGCTGCCCAAGGCCCAGCGCGAGACACTCCAGATGCTCCACAAGGCTGGCAAGAAGGTGATCTTCGTCAACTGCTCCGGTTCGGCGATGGCACTGGTGCCCGAGTTGGAGAGTTGCGACGCCATCCTTCAGGCCTGGTACGGCGGCGAGCGCGGCGGACAGGCCCTGGCAGAGGTGCTCTTCGGCGACTACAACCCCAGTGGCAAACTGCCCGTCACCTTCTATAAGAGCACCGACGAGCTGCCCGACTTCCTCGACTACACGATGAAGAACCGCACCTATCGCTACTATAGCGGCGAGGCCCTCTTCCCCTTCGGCTATGGCCTAAGCTATACGACATTCGAAATCGGCAAGCCCGTCTATAAGAACAACAAGGTACAAGTCAGCGTCAAGAACACCGGCTCCAAGGCTGGTCTCGAGACCGTCCAGGTCTATCTCCGTAACACGAACGATCCTAACGGTCCCTTGAAATCCCTTCGCGCCTACCAGCAGGTATCGCTGAATCCCGGCGAGGCCAAGACGGTCACCATCGACCTGCCCCGCCAGCGCTTCGAGGGCTGGGACGAGCAGACGAACACCATGCGGGTCGTTCCTGGCAATTACGAACTGATGGTAGGCAACTCCAGCGCCGACAAGGATCTGAAGAAGACGATCGTGACCATCCTCTGAGAAAACAACTTTTTAGGGCGTTCCGTCAATACGCCATTTCATGGACGCCTTTGACGGCCTTTTTGGGGCGTTCCGTCAATACGCCATTTCATGGACGCCTTTGACGGCTCGACCTGAGGGGTCGTTCATGCCCTTGAAGGCGGCATCCCATTCGAGGGCGATGGCGGTGGAGCAGGCCACGCTGGCCTCACTGGGCACACTGCGAGCGGCAGAATCGCTAGGGAAGTGCTCGGCGAAGATGGAGCGGTAGTAGTACTCTTCTTTGTTCTTCGGCGGATTGATGGGGAAGCGCTCGGCAGCATGGGCCATCTGCTCGTCGGTGACAGCCTCGGCGGTGATCTGCTTGAGGGTGTCGATCCAGCTGTAGCCCACCCCATCACTGAACTGTTCTTTCTGGCGCCAGGCCACCTCGGCGGGCAGCATGCTGGCAAAGGCTTCGCGGACAATCTTTTTCTCCATGGTCTGTCCTGGACACATCTTGGCCACAGGGTTGGTGCGCATGGCGACATCGAGGAACTCTTTGTCGAGGAAGGGTACACGGCCCTCCACACCCCAGGCGGAGAGACTCTTGTTGGCCCGCAGACAGTCGTACATGTAGAGCTTGCCGAGTTTGCGCACAGTCTCCTCGTGGAAGTCCTTGGCGGTAGGAGCTTTGTGGAAATAGAGATAGCCACCGAAGATCTCGTCGGCCCCCTCTCCAGAGAGCACCATCTTGATGCCCATCGACTTGATGACACGCGCCAGCAGATACATGGGCGTAGAGGCTCGGACGGTGGTGACATCGTAGGTCTCGATGAAGTAGATGACGTCGCGGATGGCATCGAGCCCTTCCTGGATGGTGTAGTTGATCTCATGGTGGACGGTACCGATATGATCGGCAACGAGTTTGGCCTTGGCGAGATCAGGGGCACCCTTCAGACCTACGGCGAAGGAGTGCAGACGGGGCCAGTAGGCCTTGGTCTTGGAGTCGTCCTCGATACGCATCTCAGAGTATTTCTCGGCGATGGCGGAAATGACGCTGCTGTCGAGACCGCCTGAGAGCAGCACACCATAGGGCACATCGCTCATGAGCTGGCGCTTGACGGCATCCTCGAGGGCGTCGTGGATGGCCTCGACAGAGGCGGGATTATCCTTCACAGCGTCGTATAGCATCCAGTCGCGACGATAGTACCATTTCTGCCCGGGGTCTACACTCCAGTAATAATGGCCGGGGAGGAAGGGCTCGTAACGCTCGCACTGGCCTTCGAGGGCCTTGAGCTCGGAGGCGACGTAGACAGTGCCATCAGCATCGTAGCCAATGTAGAGGGGAATGACACCAATGGGATCGCGGGCGATGAGGAATTCGTTGCGCTCCTCATCATAGAGCACAAAGGCAAAGATGCCACTGAGGTCTTCGAGGAAGTCGATGCCTTTCATTCCGCCTACCCGTAGCCTTTCACGATAGAGGGCGAGGATGACCTCGCAGTCAGAGCCTGTCTGAAAATCATACTGCCCCGCAAAACGGCGACGGATCTCCTGATGGTTATAAATTTCGCCGTTTACAGCCAAGACCTGCTTCTTATCAGGACTATAAAGGGGCTGTCCACCTGATTCTGGGTCTACGATACTCAGTCGCTCATGGGCCAAGATGGCAGAGCCACCACAATATATTCCACTCCAGTCAGGTCCGCGATGACGGATCTTCTGACTCATCTTCAATGCTTTCTCACGCAGCGCATGGGTCTGCTCCTTGACATTCAATATTGCTACAATTCCACACATATTCTTCTATAAACTTTAAACTGTAAATGTAATCATCTGTAAACTGTAAACCGTAAACTGTAAACTAAAGATATGACAGGTAGAGGTAATTGGTTTGGGCAGGATATTCCGCAGCAAGGGTGTCAATCTGGTTGACGGTGGGCACGAGTCCCAGCATCTTACGCCATTTGCGGATGGTGAGTCCAGCCTTTTCCATTTTCATCTGGTTCTCTAAGCCGACGGCACGGGCAATCTGGAAATCAGAGAATCCGTAGACCTTGGCGGCATGTAATAGCGGTGCCACCTCTGGCGACTGAAGATATTCCTTGAACTCGCTCGGCTCCATAAACTCAGATATCTCAGAAAGATAAGTGTACTCCTTCAGTTGCTGGTCGATATCAACGATATGCTTCAGTTTTTGCAGGAACCAGCGGTCAATCATCGTCAACTGATGAATCTGCTCGACGCTGTAACCGATCTTCAACGCCTTCGACACGACGAAGATGCGCAAATCCGTTGGCTCATGCAGGGATTTTTCTATATTGGGAATCTGGATCTCATGATTTTCCACAAAGCCGTGCATGCCTTGACCTATCATACGCAAACCTTTCTGCAAGGCCTCTTCAAAAGTGCGTCCGATGGCCATCACTTCGCCTACGCTCTTCATCGATGAACCAAGCTGGCGTTTCACTCCCTGGAACTTGGTCAGGTCCCAGCGTGGGATCTTGACAACCACATAGTCGAGGGCAGGTTCAAAGAATGCACTGGTGGTCTTCGTTACCGAGTTCTTCAGGTCGAAGAGTCCGTAGCCAAGACCGAGTTTTGCAGCCACAAACGCTAAAGGATAACCTGTGGCTTTTGAGGCCAAGGCCGACGAACGACTCAGACGGGCATTCACCTCGATGACACGGTAGTCTTCGGAATTGGGGTCGAGGGCATACTGCACGTTACATTCGCCTACGATGCCGATATGACGGATAATCTTGATGGCCAGTGCACGAAGTTTATGATACTCACTGTTCGAGAGTGTCTGACTGGGAGCCACCACAATCGATTCACCCGTATGGATGCCCAACGGGTCGAGGTTCTCCATATTGCAGACGGTGATACAGTTGTCATAGCGGTCGCGCACCACCTCGTACTCGACTTCCTTCCAACCTTTCAGCGATTTTTCCACCAATACCTGTGGCGAGAACGAGAAGGCTTCCTCGGCCCGGGCTAACAGTTCTTCCTCATTGTCACAGAAGCCAGAGCCGAGACCACCGAGGGCATAGGCCGCGCGCAGGATTACAGGGAATCCTAATTCATGAGCTGCCTTTTGCACCTCCCCAACGGTGCTGCAAGCCTCGCTCCTGATGGTCTTGACGCCAATCTCATCGAGGCGCTGTACAAACAGGTCGCGGTCTTCAGTGTCGATGATGGCCTGCACAGGCGTACCCAGCACCTTGACACCATATTTCTCCAGTACGCCTTTCTCATAGAGTTCTACGCCACAGTTCAGAGCCGTCTGTCCGCCAAAAGAAAGCAGAATGCCGTCAGGCCGTTCTTTTTCGATGACACGCTCCACAAACTCTGCCTTAACAGGTTGGAAATATACCGTATCAGCCACGCCTTTTGAAGTTTGCACCGTGGCGATATTGGGATTGATGAGCACCGAGTGGATGCCTTCTTCCTTCAGGGCTTTCAGGGCTTGGGCACCGCTATAGTCGAACTCTCCAGCCTGACCTATCTTCAACGCTCCACTGCCTAAGAGCAGCACTTTCTTGATTTCTTTCTTTTCCATCATCCTAACATATTTACAAACTCATCAAACAAAAACTCGGTATCCACAGGGCCTGAGCAGGCTTCGGGGTGGAACTGAGCCGACATCCAGGGATGCTGCTTATGACGGATGCCCTCGTTGGAACCATCGTTCATATTCACGAAGAGCGGTTCCCAGTCCTCGGGCAGCGTGGAGTCATCCACGGCATAGCCATGATTCTGCGAGGTGATGAAGCAACGCGTGGTGCCCACCTGCTGGACGGGTTGGTTGTGCGAGCGATGACCATATTTCAGTTTGTAGGTCTTGGCACCAGCGGCTTTGGCCAGCAACTGGTTGCCCAGGCAGATACCCATGCAGGGACGCACTTCGGGATTGTTGAGGAACGTGCGGATATGCGCCACCGTCGTGCCGCATTGTTCAGGGTCGCCAGGACCGTTGGCGAGGAAGAGTCCATCGAATTCGAGCTGGTTGAAGTCGTAGTCCCATGGCACGCGTACCACCTCGATGCCACGCTTGATCAAGCAACGGATGATGTTGGCCTTGACGCCACAATCCACTAAGACAACGCGCTTTGTTGAAGATTGAAGATTAATGACTGGGCACTCTGGTTCATAAGTAATTACATCTTTACAACTTACCTTCTCAACCCAATTGACTAAGCCATAATCCTCAGACTTGTTTATTGCTGCGCCACAGCAAATAATAGAGCCCATCATGACACCATGCTCGCGGAGCACCTTAGTGAGGCGACGGGTGTCGATGCCTGTGATGGCAGGTATCTTCTCGCGCTTGAGCCAAGAAGCCAGCGACTCCTTCGCATTCCAGTGGGAGAACGTCTCACTATAATCAGCCACTACGAGTCCCTTCACATGGATGCGGTCGCTCTCCATCAGCAGGGGCAGGCCATTGTCGCCCAGACCAGTATCTGGTACACCATAGTTACCTATCAGGGGATAGGTGGTGACCAGTATCTGTCCTGCATAGCTGGGATCGGTGAGGCTCTCCGGATAGCCCGTCATGGCAGTGTTGAACACCACCTCACCGATGGCATCTGCATCATAGCCGAAAGACCAGCCGCAGAACTGACTGCCATCTTCAAGCATTAATCTTGCTTCTCTCATATCATTTATAACTGTAATTTCAATACCTTTTCTACATAGTTCACGAAAGCCTCATTGCAGAGACGGATGCCGCCCGGGGTTGGGTAATGGCCAGTGAAATACCAGTCGCCAGGATGATTGGGACAGGCCTTGTGAAGTCCTTCGATGCTCTGATATACGAGTTCGATGGGCGCCTGCATGCCTTCGGGGCACAACATCTCGACAATCTTATGGTTGATATCGTCGACACTGAACTGGGCATAGATGCTCCGCACATGATTGCCGCTGACAGGATCGGTCTTGCAAGCCTTATACACATCGGCTATCACCTGTTCCCTACCCTGCTCCTTGATGAGAGCGATGGCGGCACGGAAGGCACAAAGTTCTTCGAGGCGCGACATGTCGATGCCATAGTAGTCGGGGTAGCGTATCTGGGGCGAGCTCGACACCATCACAATCTTCTTGGGGTGCAGACGGTCGAGGATCTTGAAGATGCTCTCGCGGAGCGTGGTGCCTCGCACAATCGAGTCGTCGATGATCACGAGGTTATCCTTGTAAGGCTCCAAAGAGCCATAGGTGATGTCATAGACATGGGCGGCAAGGTCGTTGCGCTCCGCACCATCAGAGATGAAAGTGCGGAGTTTGATGTCCTTCCAAACGACCTTCTCTATTCGGACATCATGATCCAACTGACGGATGCCGTCGGTCATGCCATGGAAGGCGACCTCGGCCGTGTTGGGGATATATGAAAAAACAGTGTTGGCAACATCACCACCAATGGCTTGCATGATGGCTGGCGTGAGCTGTTCACCCAGGCGCTTGCGCTCGAGATAGATATCGCGATCGGAACCACGGCTGAAGTAGATACGCTCGAAGGAGCAGGCACTCAGGTGCTGGGCGGGAAGAATCTGTTCGAGCACCATCGTACCACGCTTGCGGACGATGAGCGACTGACCAGGCTGGAGTTCGTGGATATCTTCGACCTGAAGGTCGAAGGTAGTCTGGATCACAGGACGCTCTGAGGCCAGCACCACCACCTCGTCGTCCTGATACCAGAACGCAGGGCGGATGCCCCAGGGGTCTCGCACGGCAAACATCTCGCCAGAGCCCGTGAGTCCGCACATCACGTAACCGCCATCGAAATGGGGCATCGTGGTTTTGAGCACATTCGCCATCTCCACGTGATCGTCGATATAATGGGTGATATCAGTACCCTGCAGGCCCTGTTCTTTGGCTTCAACAAAGAGGCGTTCCACCTCACGGTCCAGACGGTGGCCCATCAGTTCGAGCGTGATATACGAGTCACCATAGATACGAGGCGACTGACCTTGATCCGTGAGAAAATGAAAGACCTCGTCGATGTTGGTCATGTTAAAGTTACCACACAAACAGAGGTTCTTGGCGCGCCAGTTGTTACGACGCAGGAAGGGATGCACATACTGCAACCCGCTCTTGCCCGTAGTGGAATAGCGCAGATGCCCCATTAGTAATTGACCATTGACCATTGAACATTGACCATTTTTATTCGAGTGGTCATCGCATGTGGAATGGTCAATGGCTTTGAACACCTCGGTGATAGCATCCTTACCCTCGGCCTTCTCGCGGAACATATATTCTTCGCCAGCAGGGGCATCGAGGTTGACACAACCTACACCTGCACCCTCCTGACCACGGTTGTGCTGCTTCTCCATCATCAGATAGAGTTTGTTCAGACCATAGCGCCACGTACCGTATTTTTGTTCGTAATACGACAGGGGCTTCAACAGGCGAATCATCGCCACACCACATTCATGCTTCAGCTGTTCCATCGATACATGATTTGATAAACGACATAAACAAGGGGTGCGGATGCAATACCGTTGACGAATATTCCGGGTGGAACTGGGTTCCGATATACCAGCGCTTTTCCGGGATCTCCACAATCTCCACCAGGTTGGCAGCAGGGTTGATGCCTACGCACTTCATACCATGCTGCTCGTATTCCTCCTGATAGGCATTGTTGAACTCATAACGGTGGCGGTGGCGCTCCTTGATGAGCATCTCCTTACCATAGGCCTCATAGACACGACTACCCTTCAACAGTTCGCACTCGTAGGCGCCAAGCCGCATCGTTCCTCCCATCTGAGTGATGGTTTTCTGCTCTTCCATCATATCAATCACGTTATGAGGTGTCTGGGTGTCCATCTCACTACTGTTGGCATCCTGATAGCCCAGTACATTGCGGGCAAACTCGATGACCATCATCTGCATACCCAGACAGATACCGAAGGTGGGGATATCGTGGGTACGGGTGTATTCGGCAGCAAGAATCTTTCCTTCGATGCCTCGTGTGCCAAAACCTGGGCAGATGACGACGCCTGCCATGCCGCTGAGCTTCTGGTCAATATTCTCGCGGGTGATCTCTTCGCTGTTGATGAAATGGAGCCTCATCTTCACATCGTTATAGATGCCAGCCAGATTCAGACTCTCGCGGATGCTCTTATAGGCATCCTGCAGGTCGTATTTCCCCACGAGGGCCACATGTACCTCACGCGTGGCATTACGCTGCTTGTCGAGGAAGTCATGCCAGGGTTTCATGGCTGGCGCCTCTCCCACAGGGATGCCTATCTTACGCATGATGGCTGCATCGAGCCCCTGACGCTGCATGCTGACGGGTACCTCGTAGATTGAGGGCATATCCTCGCTCTGCACCACGCACTCCAGATCGACATTACAGAACGACGCCACCTTCATGCGCAGATGGTCATCAAGGTGGCGTTCAGTTCTGAGGACGAGGATATCGGGCTGGATACCCATACCCTGCAGTTCTTTGACGGAATGCTGGGTGGGCTTGGTCTTCAACTCCTGGGCAGCTTTCAGATAAGGCACATAAGTAAGATGTACGCACACGGCATCACGACCCAGTTGCCAGCGCAATTGACGGATGGCTTCCATGAACGGTGCACTCTCGATGTCACCTATTGTGCCACCCACCTCAGTAATGACGAAGTCGAAGCCCTCGTCGAGCCCTTCCCTGAGCATCCTGCGCTTGATTTCATCCGTAATATGGGGCACCACCTGGATGGTCTTACCCAGATAGTCGCCATGGCGCTCACGGTCGATAACTGTTTTATAAATGCGCCCGGTGGTGATGCTGTTGTCGCGTGTGGTATGAATACCCGTAAACCGCTCGTAGTGTCCCAGGTCGAGGTCGGTCTCAAAACCGTCCTCCGTTACGTAGCACTCGCCGTGCTCGTAGGGGTTCAGCGTACCTGGATCAATATTGATGTAGGGATCAAACTTCTGGATGGTCACCTTATAACCGCGTGCCTGTAGCAGTTTGCCGAT